>JGI20214J51088_10001901_pt1 | contig 14122 bp, 10 predicted proteins | sample WetSurMetagenome_FD_51088 | JGI IMG/M metagenome (IMG submission 51088) | reverse complement strand
ACCATCTCGCTGCTTCCAAGATTGAGAGGCTCAGTAATATCACTGTACATTAATTTCTGAATGCCCTTTATACAGTCGTCGATATACATGAAGCTCCTTGTCTGGTGGCCATCGCCCCAGATCACAATTTCTTTCATACCGGTATTCCTGGCATCAATCACCTTGCGGCAAATAGCAGCGGGAGCCTTTTCCCTTCCGCCGTCATAAGTACCATGAGGACCATAAACGTTATGGAATCTGGCTACTCTTGTCACAAGTCCGAAATCTTCAGAAAAATGCCTGCACATTCTTTCACTGAAAAGTTTTTCCCAGCCATAGCCGTCTTCCGCAAGCGCAGGATAGGCATCGCTTTCCTTTAGACCGGGATTGGCAGGATCGGTCTGCTTTTCGCCATTATAAACACAGGCTGATGAAGCATAGAAGAACCTGTCAATCCCGCAGTCTTTAGCTGCCATCAGCAGATGTGTGTTAATAAGGACAGTGATCATGCATGCAGCTTTATTGTTTTCGATGAACCCCATACCTCCCATGTCGGCGGCCAGGTTGAAGACCTCATTGCATCCGTTTACTGCCGCATAGCAGTTTTCCCTGAGCCGAAGATCAAGCACCTTGTTTTCTGCCTCTTCAGTTACCTGGTACCATTCGTTCAATGGCTTGATATCGACAGCCCTTACCTTAAATCCTTTTCCTGCCAGTTCCTTTACGAGGTGACCACCTATAAAGCCTCCGGCTCCTCCTACAAGTATTCGTTTCATCTATAATGGTTTTAATTTACTAATTAATGAGAATATCCTTTGATTATCAGTCAATTATCGACTGGTATACAAGGACCCTGAATTTATTTATCATTTTCTCGTTCCAGAAATTATCCATCTGCGTCATAAATATCCCGACGAGATCTTCTTTCGGGTCAACCCAGAATCTGGTATAAAATGCTCCGTCCCATCCATATATTCCGAGAGATTCAAGTTCGTCAAAGACTCCGCGCTCAGTACGGATTCCGAATCCATAACCAAACTTATCGCCAAGACCGTTATTCCTGAAGCCATCGCTTACCATTATATTCCCAACGGAATTGGTAGTCATCAGCTCCACTGTCTTTCGGCTGAGCAACCTTACGCCGTCGAGTTGCCCGTTATTCAGGAGCATCTGTGCAAAGCGTGCATAATCGGAGGCTGTGGAAACCAGTCCTGCTCCGCCTGAAAAATACTTCTGCTCCTTTGTATAGTCAACTACTCCAGTCGATCTTACCAGTTTTCCGTCAGGTCCTGTCTTGTAAAGAATTGCCAGCCTCGATAACTTTTCGCCTGGTATACTGAAATAGGTATCACTCATTTTCAGAGGCTCAAATATGTTCTCCCGAAGGTATTCGTCGAGTGGCATTTTGCTCACGACCTCTACAAGATAACCGAGAACATCTATTGACATACCATAGTGGAATTCCTCACCCGGCTGAGATATCAGTGGCAGCTTTGCAAGATTCCTGATCATTTCTCCGATTGTTCCTTGTGTTGGTGTAAGCCCGACAGTCATTCCATTCTTCATGTAGATTTCTTTCTGAATCCCTTCGCCGTAAGTTATTCCTGATGTATGGTTCAGCAGTTCCCTGATTGTAATTTCACTTTTTGCTGCTACCAGGCGNGTCGAATCGGACCCAGGGATTCTGATAATCACTTTGGGATTTTTGAATTCGGGTATATACTTTGATACCGGATCTTCGAGAAGAAAATACCCCTGTTCATAAAGCATCATGACCGCTGTCGAAGTAATGGCCTTCGACATCGAGGCTATCCTGAACATCGTTTCTTTGGTCATTTTCTTCCCGGCTTCCAAATCCATCATTCCAAACACCTCATTATAAACAACTTTCCCATGGCGAAGGACGAGGGTAACCATTCCCGGCATTTTACCTTCATTAATATATTTGTCCATCACCGGTCCGATCCTGTCGAGCCTCTCCTTTGACATGCCCGCAGTTTCAGGCCTGTAAGTGACAGGTATTTGTCCGAATGAAAAGCGGACAGGAATAAAATTCAGAATAAGAAAAACTGCCAAAAGGACTGGTAACTTAAAATTTTTTAACGCCTTCATTTTGTGATTTGTTTGTATGGGTTATCTATTTATATATTACACTATTACAATAAGTATCCATGGCTGAGCCTTTCTATTTTACATAGTAAAGCCCTGCACCATGACGATTGATTTTCTTGGTCATAGTGCCTTTGAATGAACCAGCTTTTTTTCCTGTCCAAAGGTCAGTAACCGAATATTTTCCTGAAATGCCAAGCTCATCCGGGCTAACTGATATTTCAACTGGTCCTTCAGAGTCTGAGGCATTGAATAAGGCTACATATTTGCCGCCTTTCTGAGGATTGTCGGCAATCCAGGCAATCAGGTCGTTTTTTCTGAACAGCTGTCTGTTCCCGGAGGAGTTATGGTTGACCTCAAGGACTGCCTTATTGGTAAGCAGCGATAGAGTAAAGTCATCATTATCAGGGAGATTTCCGCCAAACATCAGGGGTGAGCGGAAGATCGCAAAAAGAGTCATTACGGTATATTGCTCATCGCGGGTAAAGCCTGACATGCGTGGTTTTCCCCTTTCTGCCCTGAGACCTATCTTTCCCAGGGGCAGCATATCGGCATCAGGAAAATGCCCGCTTCCTATATAAGGGGCCCATTTTGCGCAAACATCAAACTGTGGTTTCAGCTGTCTCCAGTTGTCCCAGAAATCATCAACTGTCCTCCACATATTGGCATTATCAACCAGGAATCCGGCATGTTCAATGCGTGCCGGTCCGGGTGATATGCTTAAGACTATCGGTCTCCCGCATTCATCAATAGCCTTTCTGATCAGTGCAATCTCATCGAGATGGCCGGCAAGGTCGTCAATCTTGAGAAAATCAACCCCCCATGAGGCATACAGCTGTATGATTGAGTTATAATAAGCCTGAGCTCCCACCTTCCCTGCATCAATTGTGTAATTATCTTTCAGCCAACGGCATTGATTCTGGTCAGAATAAACATCTCCGGCTTTCCTGTCAGTCCCTGCAATCGGGCTGTTCATTTTAACTGCAAGTACCGGAATACCTCTCATTACATGGATCCCAAATTTTAGTCCCCTGCCATGAACATAATCTGCAAGAGGTTTAAAACCATTACCACCGGCTGATGAGGGGAACCTGTTAACAGCAGGCTGATAGCGGCCGTAATCATCCATGACATATTTCGGATCAACCTCATTATAACCTCCCGATTTATCATTCTGAACATACCACCTTATGTCCACCACAATATACTGCCATCCGTATTTCTTAAGATTGGCAGACATATAATCGGCGTTTGCTTTAACTTCATCCTCAACCACAGTCGGGCCAAAGCAATCCCAGCTGTTCCATCCCATTGGAGGTGTTTTTGCCCATTCATGAAAAGGCTTTTCTGAGCCGGAAACGGGAGCGTGCGGAACTTTATTCTGGCCTGAGCAGATTATTCCTATTGCCAGGAATGCAATTATGAGCCTGTACATGGGAGTCGTTTAAAGGGTTACAACCATTTCCTCTCCCTTATAATTAACGCTCTTTTCAGGATTAGGGACAACAGCAACACCTGTTCCCTTATCAGGGCTGACAATCACAAGGTTTAATACTCTGTCGGCTTTCATTCCCGGGAAAGTGCCTGAACGTTTACCTATCGTCATCTGCCGTTTTGCATCGTTCCATTTAAAGGAGAATGTTGCATAGGCGCCCTTTTCATAATTATAAGTATCGTTTTCATCTTCATACATGGTGAAGGTACCGTCTGCTCCGGCATAAATCCGGATCTCCATAGGGTCCTCCGGCTTTTCAGTTGCATACTGCAGATAAGGGCCCATGGGTATGATTGACCCGGCTTTTACGTAGAGAGGAATTGTCTCAACAGGTGCAGAGGCATCTATTGTCTGGCCACCTTTCAGAACCTGACCAGTCCAGAAATCGTACCAGGCTGCGCCCTTGGGAAGATATACCTTTCTGGTTTTAGCCTGGGTGGTATTTCCGTTAATGCTGTACATGCGCTCGGTAACCGGATTTACAAGAAGTGCAGGTCCGAACATAAACTGATCGGGAATTGAAGCAATAGCCGGATCATTCCTGAAATCGAAAGCAAGGGAACGCAAAATGGTATAACCCTCATTCGTTACTTTCCATGAAAGTGAATAAATGTAAGGAAGTAGTCTGTAACGAAGGTTATCATAGTTAAGAAGAATGGCTTTTGTTTTGGCATCCCAGTTTTCAGAGAACAGTGCCCTTTCGCCTTTCCCGTGAATTCTGAATACAGGGCTGAATGTTCCGAACTGGAACCACCTGGTGAATAATTCGCGGTTGTCGGGAGTTGACCAGTCAGGTGGCATCCAGTGGTAGTGATAACCGCCAATGTCGGAAGTCCAGTAAGGAATTCCTGATGCGCATGAGTTAATCCCCTGCGGAACCTGGCTCCTGAACGCCCTCCATGTACAAGTGATATCTGATGACCAGAGAGTGGCAGCATTGCGCTGTTCACCTGCAAAAGACTGCCTGATAAGGAAGAAGGCCCTTTTTCCCGGAATATCTTTACGCCAGTTTTCGTACAAGCCCGTCGAATGCATCAGTGAATATGTATTGAAATAATCGATGCCCCTGCCAGTTTCGAATACAGCTTTTCTCCTTTCATCCAGAAGGGCGCCGTTATCGGGTTCACACTGATCGACCCACCATGCGTCCCAACCCTGTGGAGCGATAAGACTGTCTCTGGCCTGATCCCAGTACATTTTACGGGCTTTTGTGCTGTGGGCATCGTAATAATTATCAAAAGTATGGGTCATTACATTGTCCCAGGTGATCGTAGTAAGATTGCCTGCTTTCTCCATGGCGTTATAGTTGGGGGTACCCTTTGCCATAACAGGCCAGATGGAAATCATTGCATGAATATTTGCCTTATGCAGTTCAGCAACCATTGCCTTAGGGTATGGATACCTTTCTGGCCAGAAAATATGAGAACCTATTACATTTGGCTCCCAGTAAAACCAGTCCTGCACGATACAATCGACAGGGATATTATTTTTACGGTAATTATCCTTTACTGAAAGTACTTCGGCCTGGCTCTTATATCTGTCTTGTGACTGGAAAAGTCCGAAGGCCCATTTCGGGAACATTGGAGCTGCTCCTGTAGCCTTTCTGTAAAGTGCAATTATACGGTCAAAATCGGGGCCATAGAAAAAGAAATAGTCGACCATTTCGCCGCTTTCCGACATATACCTGAATTTTGTATTTCCAGCCTCAGCTCCATAAAAATATGAAGGAGAATAATTGTCCCACATAAGCCCGTAGCCTTTTGTTGAAAGCAGCACCGGTATTGCGCCGGTCATATATTTAATTGCGAGGCTCTGGTCTCTCCCTTTGTAATTAATTGAAAGTGTATCTTCAGGGTGGCAGCCAAGTCCGAACAGGGCTTCATCGGCCGGTGAAAGGAAGGTAGTGCTGCAGTTGTTAACCCGGAGGCCAGCTATGGTGGCGGGGTCCATTTTCTTTCCGTTTGCACCGTCTTCAGACAGGATGGCATTCCCCTTCAGATCAGTAAACCTTACAGCTCCTGTTTTCCTGTTTACCAGTACTTTCAGCGCATCTGTGGTAATTATAACCTCGTCCTTTTTTTCTTTTACTGTGAATTTCACCTGCGATTTCCAGTCATTGGCAATTACCAGTGATTTTCGGGAAGAAAATGAAACCTGGTCAGTGTATTTCACTTCAATAATTGAGGGATCACATACTTTCACTTTAATGAGTCCCTTGTCGAGAATGAAGGTTACTCCGTCAGCATCCTTCCTGAAGGATGAAACCGGTGCGGCCGCATCGGTCAGAGCAATCGTGCAGGCCAGAAATGCCAGCAGAAAAAGATGTTTTACAGCTGTGTTCTTCATTTTTTATTCTTTAAATGATTAGATAATTTCAGATTCGGAGCCGGTATTCTTTTAAAGTGGTGAAGGAATTGTAATTTAAATTTACTTACACGTGTACTTTGAAATGTAAATTTATCAAAATATTCTGACCAGCCATATAAACATGTAAAAAAAAGGAAGTATGATCAGATATGCAGCTTATACCATTTTACTGCATTCTCAAAGTAGATTTTGTCGATCACTCCTGTCGGGAGTTTCAGACCGTGGTATTTGCCTGCAAACTTATCGGACATCAGCTCCCTGTCGGTAGCCAGGTAATTCCAGTCATGAAGCCAGGTGTCGCGCATTCTTTTTCGGAAAGATTCCGGTTTTCCACCGCCAGTATAGCCTGCATCGGTTCCGTACAGGAGCCTGTCCTGATATTTAATAATGAAATTCCGCACCCTCTCCCTGTCAAGTTTTGTCTGGTACTCCAGGTGACAGATCCTGGCCGACATATCAACAACCATATTGGGAAACCTGTCAAGCCTGGCTGCCAGGGAGTCTACATTCCACTCAAGGCTTCCAAGGTGGCAACCTATGAAGTTCAGTCCCGGGTTTTTAGCAAGGAAATTATCCCTGGCCCTTATCTGATCCTCGTATGAAGGGAAATCGGGGTACAGATACATATGGTATTCGGGGTGTTTCGAAAAATAATTACTGTCGCTTCTGACTGTCATCTGGTCAACGGGAAGCCAGCAGTTCCTTGGTTCTCCCAGATGGCCGGTCACCGGAAGTCCTTTGCTTTCTATAAACCTGAACACAGTGTCNAGGGCTGGATTATCGACCATAATGAATTTTCCATCCCNGCCCCTGACAGTCATGCCTATATTCTTCCAGATTTTTACAGTCACCGGTTTATCGGCAAGGTCAACCTGCAGCCGGCTGGCAATATTTTCGCCCCATTGTTTTGTGCCGAAACCTGCTGTATCAAAAAAGAAGGTAGCACCCCAGAAGACTTTCCCGGGGTGTTCCCTCACGCTTTTAATTGCATAGTTTTTTTGTGTTTCGATAGTTGGTTCTTCAGGATGATCAACGTTCAGTGTGATCAGAATGAATCTGCTATCGGCGGCAGTTGCTTCGAAAACTCCGTCTCCGCTGTTAATATGAACATGCGAATCAATCTTAAGAACTGATCCGAAGTCATTCTCCCCATAGTATTTCACATTACAACCCATGAGAAGGGAAGCAAATGACAGTACTGCCGCAATCTTCTTTATCATGTATTATTTTGGCATCACAACATAAGGAGCCGCATTCAGGAAGTCGATACTCTTTTTGCAACTGGTATACTGATCAAAATTGTATCTCTCCACTTCAACAACACCATATTGCATTCCTGAAACCTTTGCTTCAGCCCATATTGCGGCAAAGTCCATCATTCCGCTTGCTCCGATTTCCTCTTTATCCTTGATATGCCACAGTTCAAAGCGGCCCGGGTATTTCTTAAAATAATCGACAGGGTTTGCACCACCTTCGACAACCCAGTAAAGGTCCATTTCGAACATAACCTTTGAAGGGTCAGTATGAGTAAGCATATAGTCGTAGATTGTCTGTCCTTCAAGTTTTGTGGAGAATTCCTTATCGTGATTATGATAACCGAATCTTAATCCCTTAGCCTTGCATTTTTCTCCTACAGCATTGAAATAGTCACAATATCTCTTGAGGGAGTTGAGATCCTTATAGGCATCGCCACCCATTGAAGGCTGAACCAGGAATTTGCATCCTGCCTTTACATGTGCATCAATGCAAACATCCCACCATGCCATGGTCTTATCCCAGTTCTCAGGGGTTGGAGCCGGCTGGCTTACGTGAGCACAGAGAACGAACATGCCATTCTTATCGCAAAGGTCTTTGAAAGCAACTGGATCCATCCCATAAATTTTCCCATCGGCATACCCTGCGGGCTCGACGAATTTATATCCCATTTTTGCCACTTTTTCAATGGCTGCCGGAACATCCCTCCTGATCGAATCACGGATAGAATATAGCTGAAGGCCAATGTTTTTCCGGGTAACACCTTTGGGAGTTGCTGATTTCTTTGAACTGCTGCATGAAATTGTTGACGCTGCTATAAAACCAACTGATAACAGTATCAAGGCAATAAACAAAAAATTACGGTTCTTCATTTTGGTAATAGTTTAAGATTTCCACGAAATATAGTAATAAATTTAAAGAGAATGCTTCCAAAAGGATAGCTTCTGCAGCCCTACATTCAATGGTTTGAAAAATAAGAATCGCGATAACACCAAGAGTCTCAGAATATCATATTGGTATTCGTGTGCCTCCGGAACCGTTAAATACTCAAATAGTTAAATTTTCTTAATTTCCGTCAATCAGGTTCCTATCATATGGTAAAGCTTCATTTTTGAATAATTTTGTATCATTATTCCCATGCTATGAAAAAAAATAACCGCTATCTATTATATTTTTTCATCTTAAGCTTCCCAACTCTGCAGGTGTCAACAGCCCAGGATTTTATTAATGTGGAAGCCAGAAGAAGGGTGACAAATTCAGATGGGTTGGTTAGCTATAAAGCTTATGAACCATTTAAAACCATAACAATAGCCCAACTTCATGGATTCATCGCAACACAGGATCCATCACGGATCAGCAAATCTGGCGGCCTGAAGGCAAAAAAGGGAAAAGCAACAGGCTTCTTTCATGTTGAAAAGAATGGTGACCGCTGGTGGTGCATCGACCCTGAGGGATTCTATTACTATAACATTGCCATGAACAGTATAAGCAGGGGGGGCTCTGACAGGAGTAAAAAAGCCCTGGCCGACAAATTCGGAACTCCTGAAAAATGGATGACTGAAACAATTGGCATGCTGTACAAAAACGGATTTACCTGCGCCGGATCTTGGTCAGATTACAAATCTATCATTGCAGCCAATTCGACATCGGAAAAACCCATGGCCTACACCATAAACCTTAACTTCATGAGTAGTTATGGAAAGGAACGGGGCGGCACATACCAGCAACCTGGCCATACCGGATATCCAAAGGATGCTATTTTTGTCTTTGACCCCGATTGGGAGAAATTCTGTGACAGGCAGGCCAGTCAGGCTGCAGCGTATAAAAATGATCCTGCTCTTTTCGGATATTTCTCCGATAATGAAATGCCCTTCAAGCTTAAATCCATCGATAATTATTTTTCGCTGCCTGAAAATGATCCGGGGCATATTGCTGCTGCAGAATGGCTGAAGCAAAAAGGACTTACGATCGAAAAAGTCTCCGACAGGGACAGGGAGGAATTCATAGCCCTTGTGGCCGATAAATATTTCTCCTCTGTTGCAAGAGCACTGAAAAAATATGATCCCAACCATATGTACATTGGTGCCAGGTTCTACTCAAATGAAAAGAATTATCAGCTGTTTATGGCTACGGCAGGAAAATATCTCGACATAGTTTCCAACAATTATTACAATAAATGGACTCCCGATTCCGGCGACATGGCAAACTGGACAAAATGGTCAGGGAGACCGTTCATAATTACCGAATATTATACAAAGGGTGAAGATTCGGGGATGCCAAATCAGAGCGGTGCCGGGTGGATTGTGAAGACTCAGAGGGACCGTGGGCTTTTTTACCAGAACTACTGTCTGGCCCTTCTCAGATCAAAAAACTGCGTGGGCTGGCATTACTTCAAGTACCAGGATAATGATCCCACCGAAAAGGGAGTTGATCCTTCCAATACTGACTCCAACAAGGGAATAGTTACAGCACTCTATGAGCCGTGGAAACCTATGCTCGAACTTATGAAGGAACTGAATACCAGTGTTTACGAACTGATTGACTATTTCGATAAAGAATAAATTATATACTAATGATCCGATTAAAATGAAAACAAGGCTTAGTCTGTTGCTTATCGCACTCTGCATGCTTTTCAGCACCAGTGCATTACATTCTCAAACTTCAATAAACCAGCTCCCCTGGAAATATGTGGCAACACACATGCCCGACGAATGGTATGGTTCTCCTGAATCTGTAAGGGTTGCCGGAAATGTTCTCCTATACCAGAGGGACATCGGAGGCTGGCCAAAAAACCTTCCTCTTCACAAAGAGCTCACTGAGCCGGAAAAAGCCAAAATAAATGATGAAAAGGGACTCAACGATGCAATTCTTGATAATGATGCCACTACCACTGAAATGAAATTCATGGTAAAAATGTATGCCAAAACATCAAACCAGGACTATAAAGTATCATTCGACCGGGGATTGAAGTTCATCCTTGACGCCCAGTATGATAAAGGAGGATGGCCAATGTTCTATCCTTTGCGTCAGGGATATTATACACACATCACATTTAACGACAATGCCACCTATAACATCCTCGAATTACTCAAGGACATTTTCAATAAAAATCCATTATATGCCTCAGTGGTGACTGATAAAGAGATCAGGGAATCAAAAAATGCTTATGATAAAGGCATTGAATGCATCCTGAAAACCCAGATCGTCAAAAACGGGAAGCATACTATCTGGTGTGCTCAGCATGACGAAAAAACTTTTCAGCCGGCCAAGGCAAGGGCATATGAGCTTCCCTCATTCAGCGGCGCCGAATCTTGCGGATTAATAAAGGTTCTGATGGAGATCCAGAATCCATCTAAAGAAGTTATCAAAGCTGTTACAGGTGCAGTAGGATGGCTCGATTCACACAGGGTTAAAAACTGCCGGGTTGAATCATTTACCAATGCCGATGGAAAGCGTGATAGGAGATTTGTGCAGGACCCCAATGCCGGAGATCTTTGGGCAAGATTTTATGATCTTGATACTGAAGAGCCATATTTCTGCGACAGGGACGGGATAAAAAAATCGACCCTTGCTGAAATAGGATATGAAAGAAGAACTGGGTATAACTGGTACACCGATGCTCCGGAAGAAATCATGAAGCTTTATCCTGACTGGAAGGCGAAATATGCTAAATAAGGACTGGAGACCAAGGAGCGAATATGCAAAGGGATTTAACAAGGAACTTTCATATAAAGAAAAAAACATGATTGTTAAAATTTAATAATTAAGGTTAAAGGCAGGAATATTTGGTCGGAAAATCTTGTCTGAACCATCGGAATTATAAATTATTATACTACTCAACTGTCTTTACTTTCTGATAATCGGGTTTCTTATCCCTGTTTTAAGCTTTTTGCTTTGTTTTATATAACAGGAATCCTTCTTTTTCCGTCACAGGTAAAAGGGCAGGTAACTTCACAGGCTGCTCCGGGATATGACATCAGGATCAGGGACTTTGTGGATACGATTACCGTGTTTGACACACATGAGCATTTATTCAACCCTGAGCTTTTAAAAAACACCACCTTTCTTGATTTTTCCCTTTTGCTTCAGCAAAATTGCTACGATCAGCTGATCTCGGCAGGAATGCCTGACACTCTCATGAAACAATTGTTCCTTGTGCCCTGCACTCCACTGGAAAAATGGAAATTGATCCAGCCGTGGTGGGACAAATCATTCAACACTGTTCCCTCAAGGATTCTTCTGCCTGCTGTAAAAAATTTGTATGGCATTGATGGACTGAATGAAACAACAGTGGAGGCCTTGTCTGAAAAAATAAAATCGGCCTATAATACCCCCTGGCCAAGTCTCATTCTAAAGAAAATCTGCAGGATAGACTATGTGATTGAAGACGGAGACAGTGTCGGAAAGGCATACGATTTTGTCAAGTATGCATTCAGATTCAACAGCTGGCTCACCATGAGAACCAAATTCAGGATAGATTCTCTCGCCGTAATGCAGGTCGAGCCTATTTTTACCCTTGAGGATTATGTAAAATCAATGGAAAACTCATTCAACAACGCTTTGAAATCGGGTATGAAAGTCGTTAAGATCAATCTTGCTTACCAGAGGCCCCTCCGTTTTGAGAATGTGACTTTCGATGCCGCCAGAAAGATCTTTCGTTCCCTGGTCAATGGGAACGAGGATTTTTCACTGTCTTCTCAGGAAGCAAGGCCACTCCAGGATTTTATGGTCCACAGGCTTCTCGAAATGGCAGAAAAGAATAAAATACCTGTTGCCTTCCATACCGGTCTCCAGGCTGGTGCAAATAATATTCTTGACAATTCGGATCCCCGCCTGCTGGTTAACCTGTTTGATGAGTATCCGGATATTGATTTTGTGTTATTCCACGGCAGTTACCCGTTTGGAGGTGAACTGGCTTCGCTGGCCAGAAATTTCAGAAATGTATTTATTGATATGAACTGGACCTATTCAATCTCGCCTGAATATGCTGAAAGATATCTTACCGAATGGCTGGAATCAGTCCCGGTCTCTAAAATCATGGCATTTGGAGGAGACCAGAGATGTGTCGAAAACATTTACGGCAATCTTTTGATTGCAAGAAGAGTTGTTTCAAATGTGCTTATCAGGAAAGTCAGGGAAGGATATTTTTCAGAGGAAGAGGCAAAACTTGTGGCCAGACTAATACTACACGATAATGGTGCCAGGTTTTATGGCCTGTATAAGAACCATGTCATTTAACACGAGCAGGCTTCTCAAAATCCTGATTCATTTTATAAGGAAGGACCCAAAGGCTGCTGCATTTCTTATTTGTAAAGTAGATCTTAGATATTGACAGCTGGCCCGGATCTCCATCGACCCAGAAACAATAAAAATCCTTTTGAGCATTGACTGGTCTGCGGGCAAATGACTGGTTGCGCAGGCTGCCCGAAGTAATATTGATTTCCCTGATCCATGTAATTCCTTCATCGCGGCTAACCCATAAAGCCATTTCTCCTCCTGTTCCTAACTTTTGGGGACCAGGTTCTGTCGGTCCTATTATCCTCCAATCATTCCCGTTAATATAGAGAGCCCCGAGGTCGTTATTATGTCCCGACTCACAGACTTTGCTGAAATTCCAATGGTTGTCCTTCCAGTGAATAATTATCCATTCCCTTGGGTCTCCTGTCGGTCCCGGCTTAAAATCCCTGCTGATGAGAACCAGAATGACAGGGTTGCCTTGATTGTCGAAATTCAGATCCTGCAGATAAACAAGTTTTCCTTCAGATTCATAATCCTTTACAAGAGCCTCATTCTGTGGCTGTATAAGGGGTGTAGATATTAATTTATTGTCAATTGTTTTCCATGTCGTACCGGCATCATCAGTCTGCATGAAATATATATTAGTCCTTTTATCATGGCTCTTTCCAGGGAAATAATTGAAAACTGTTATAAGCTTGTTTCCCCTGGCAGCTGATAGTTGATAGCCGCCACCCATTGTTGCCAGAGGTTTACTATTGCTCCATGAATTTCCATCGCTGGTTTTCGACCAGTATAATCCCCTTTCACCCTGTATTTCACTATGAAGCAGCATGAGACAGCTATCATTTACCCACCATGGCTGAGGCAGTAATATTTCACCCTGGTAAATGCGCTCAAAACTTTCGATAGAATAAGGCTGTTTACTTTTAAAAATTATTCCTGGTCTGGTCCTTTCCCTTCCGGATACAAAAATCCACAGGAACCCTTTAGGATCTAACGACAATGACGCATTATCGAGAGGGTCATTCACTCCCATTTTATCGTACACGATAACCGGTTTCGGAACCTTATGTTTCCTATGGTCGAAATAGGAAACCATTATCTGTAAATGACTCTCAGTCGGATTGTTAGTGCCGCTGTATACAAAAAATGTCTTGTGAGATGCTTCAGAATAAATGGCAGCAGGTTCGTGATATGAGGAGAAAGTACCCATCCCTCCTGAATACTTGTAGCCATATTCCAGTGGCTGACCTAACTTGGACCACAAGCCCATATAACCAGCCGCACTGAGATTCTGACCATAAATCGGGATGTAGAGAAGAGAAAATAAAAGAAACAATAAAACCCAAGGAGAAGCAAAGCTTTTCTTTAGAAATCCCAGGACATTTTCACCTGTTAATTTATTGCGTACAATCCTTATTTTCAAGTATTTAAATATATCGGGGCCTACTCAGTCCGGAAACTTGTTTTAAAGATAATATTTTTCAGCATTTTTAACATTAATAATTCTCAGGGTAAGGAGAAAGGAATTTACTGCAGCGATTTCAGTGCAGCCCGGACATTATCAGCTCCATGTATTGCATTTTTGGGCAAACGCACCCCATCCTTGCCGAAAACGAGCTGAGCTTCCCAGCTTTCAATAGTCACTTTTGATTCGTCTGCCTTGCCGTTTTTATCCTT
>JGI20214J51088_10001900_pt1 | contig 14124 bp, 11 predicted proteins | sample WetSurMetagenome_FD_51088 | JGI IMG/M metagenome (IMG submission 51088) | reverse complement strand
TGCCACGCTCCTCATACACCATGCTCTGCTTAGAGTAAGCCCGTCGAGATGCACGATTTGCAGATCGGTACGGTCACTCACAACAGGCAGTTTGATAATGTTTTCAAGGCTCCTCTGTTCATAGAAGTGATTAAACCATTTAAGAAAACTCTTTGGTGACAATACCCTGCTCATTAAGTCGGCTATTTCAAGGCTCGGACTGAGAAAATCGGTGCCATCAGGTTCCAGATATGCCGGAGTGGCTACATTATTCAGAAAAAACTCATTTGCCTTAGCTATGATTGCTGATTCAAATACCGTATCCTTAACTGTCCTTGCCCAATCCAGGGCAAAGACCAAACCAAAAGCAGTGTTTGGATGGATCCCTGTCCGGTTAGGATATGTTTGTTTAGTGAGATAATCTTTCCATAATTCCACAATCTTTTGGGTAAGTGGTTGAAGTGTTTGATGCCATCCTTTCGCTAACTGACTATCAGAGGTATATAACTCCTGATCCAGCTTAAGTAACCAGGCCCAGCCATAAGTCCTTTCATAGGTATTGCTGTTTTTGAATTTAGCATAATACTCTGTTTCCGCTTTTATCTTTATATCCTGAAAACTATTGTTCAAAACCTGTATAATGCTGTCTTTCAAAGAAATGCCAGGAAACTGTTTTAATAGCTTTAACAGCATCCAATGACCATGCACACTGCTATGCCAGTCGAAACAACCATAAAATGAAGGATGCAGTTCTGCTGGTTGCATACCTGCCTCTTCCATATTATTGATAACATGCCCGGTCTTGTTAGGGTACTCTGATGCTATACAATGTAAAGGTAACCTGGCAAGAATTACTGCCTGTTTCTCTGTTAATTCCTGAGAAAAACAGTTTAAGGAAAAGGCAATAATAACCAGCAAGAATTTGTATTTCATTATTCAATAAAATTTAAGATAATTCCTCACTCTTTTCAGGACTTAGTATTTTTTGTAAAACATAAATGATTGATGAATCTCAAAATGCAAAATACTGAGAGTAACCCGGACATCAAATCAGCTGGTTAATAATCTTTTATACAACGGATTGACATACCTTGTTGCTTTTCTCTTATTGTCCAGGTAAAAGCTGTATTTCTCCAGACAAAACCTGTATACAGGCCCAGATCCTGAGTATCTTCATCATCAGATGTCCAAAATATACTTATTTCTCCCATACTATAATAAGTACCATCAAGATAGAAACGGGAGCCCGCAGGAATAGCATTGAAACCACTTTCATTTGTTGCCCCTTCATTTGGTGAGTGCCATAAACCATCCTTCGCTTCAATGGTGCCCAACGCTTTGTGAGGACCACCACCGAATTGCCAACCTCCCCAATTGTCTCGTAAAACAAGCCATTCCGTACTGCCGGGAACATGCCATCCTTGCGGACATAGTTTGCCGGTACTGACAGCAAACCAGTTATATAAAGCACCATAGATGTTTTTATTGGTGAGCTCATCATTATTATACCAGCAGTATCCTGGTGTGGCAAGGTTAATCCATTCTGAATTATCTGTTACTAATGGAATGTCCGTACCGTCATTAAATCTGGTGGTTTTCAGGTTTTCTGACATCCATACCATGGTGTCTATAGTAATAGTTTTGTATACATTCCCGTCAATGTCGGTCACAGTATCAGAGATATCGTTATTTCCGTCTTTCTTGCACGAGTTAATCAAAAATGGGATTGTAAAAAGTATTACTCCTGATATTTTAAAAATGGTTTTCATTAATGACAATAAAATGTTTTTGATTTAATAATATGAAGATTATCTGATTTAACTTTTATTCTAATTCCTTTTCGAAACACACACTGTTTTCAACCCCGGCATACTGGTCGTAATTAGGAATCGATTTATATCCGTTCAATTTGTAAAGGCCAATAGCTTCAGGTTGTCTTTTACCTGTCTCTAATATACACTTTGTATACGATAATTCCCTCGTCCAATTTTCCAATTCTGCCAGAATTTTTGTAGCAATCCCCCTTTTCCTGCTGCCAGGAGAAACGAACATTCGCTTGACTTCCATTGTATTCGCATTATACTCTTTTATCGCTCCGCAACCTGTTGGTTTATCATCTTCATAAGCCAGGACTACATGTCTTATTTTGTCTATGTTATTGAACTGGGAGTAAAAAGCATTGTCTTCTCCATCCCTTATTTCAAGTTCGGCTTCAAGAAGTTTCACCAGCTCTCTGAAATCCTTATTATCAGTATTGGTTCTAATTAATTTTATCATGTCCGTTATTCATACAAAGTAACCTTAATCTATCAAAATCAGTTAAGTAACAATTAATAGACATCCGGGATGGTATATGCTATTGCTTATAATAACACTTATCCGGAGGATTTGATTTCTATTTTGAAATAAAGTTAAAAATAATAATTGAACCAGGTTGGTAAAAAAAATTATCCATTGGGAATCAGGTCACACAAAACTTACTTATTCGATATTAACAGAAGAAACACCAAATCAGATGCAACATATATTAAAGAGGTCACTCTCTTACAGATCTTTCTGATAAATCCTGAATCGTTTGATAACCTTACCTCCGATCCTGTCAAACTCTGATCGCATTTTAATGTTATCTTCAAGAACAAGATGGCTATCGATCCATTCCATCTTGTGTCTGATTCCTGATTCGATGATCTTAACCGCCATAAGCACATCAATTCCCTGTCCCCTGAATTCTTTCTTAACACCTCCCAGCATCATCAATAGCTTTCTTGATCTTTTTGATTCCCGGATAACTTTAAAGATACCAAACGGGATAAGTCTTCCATTTGCCTTTTTAATTCCCAGACTAATATCCGGCATACCGATAGCAAAACCTATCAGCCCGTTTTCATTCTCAACTACTTTAATGAATTTAGGATCGAGAATCGGAAGATAGCGTGCTGCAAGTTCCGACTTTTCCTTATCAGTAAGAGGGACAAAGCCATATATTACCATAAATGTTTCATTCATGAGTTCAAGAACCGGAATGATATAAGGTTTCATCTCTTTTTTAGTTGAGAACTCAACAATTCTGTATTCCTGGTTCTTTGATACTCTGGAAAGGACTTTTTCATATACAAGGGGCAGTTCATGAGGCATCGGGGCAATGTAATTGACAAGATCCCTGTTTTTTTTATACCCTTCTCTCTCTATCATCAAAGGCAAATAACTGCTGTTTGTGGGACAGGTTATGAACTGGGGATGCTCAAAGCCTTCAACCTGAAAACCCTGGGGATCTTTATCAGAAAAGCCCAGTGGGCCGATTATTTTTATCATTCCCTTTTCCCTTGCCCAGTTTTCAACTTTGTTTAAAAGTGAATGCATAACCTCCTGGTCTTCATAACATTCCAGAAAACATAAACGGCCATGCTGTTCATTATGAATGGCATTATATCTTTTGTTTATAATACCCATAATCCGGCCGACAACCTTTTTATCGCGAAAAGCAAGATAAAGAACAGTATCTGCATACTGATACGACTTATTCTTCTTCTCGTTGAATAACTCCCTTTCATCCATATAAATAGGAGGAAGCCAACTTTGATCATTCTTATGAACTTTTGAAGGAAGGAGAATGAACTTTCTTTTATCCTTTCTCGTTTTAACCTCTTTAATTAGTATTTCCCCCATTACTGGCATATAATTTATTGTTCTAAAGAAACAAAAAAGAATCTGATGTTCAAATATTTGATTATTTGTTACAGTAACGAAAGGTATTCCTCAGATGATTTAATTTTGTGATTCTCCTGCCTGGTCATAATCATACCGGGAATAGCCTTATTACCAGGTTTTATGTATTAACCTGTTAAGCAGGATCATCTATGCAACAGATTGATGACTTTTATATATACAGATTAAACCTCTCTTAGTGAGCTATTACAAGCTTTTGCTTGGCTAATACTTTACCATTATTCGTCAGCTGACAAGCATAAATCCCATTCCGAAAAGCAGAAAGATCAAGCTTAATCTGGTTTTCACCCTGTGGTAAATTACCCAGTTTGTTTTGAGATACTAACTGCCCTTTCATATTTATTATTGTCAGCATAATATTCTCTGAAGATTCAACCTGAAAGCTGAATGTTGTTGTCCCTGAAGCCGGACTGGGATAGATTGTGAAGTTTCGTGGAAATGTATTTATATCATTGATATCTGTAGTGATGCTGGCAATAAACTTTATACAATTGCCATAAGAAGTGCCTGCGCTGTTGGTTGCATAAGTTCTGGCATAATAAGTGTTCCCCTGTGTCAGACCTGTAAGTGTTACTTTAAAATTTCCGGTTCCTGTTCCGGAAGCTATTTTATTGTCACTGGTAGTGGGGTCAAAGGAAGCAGCCCAGGCGATGCCCCTGGCGGTTACTGTGGCACCACCATTTTCTATAACATAACCCTGAAGCTTCACACTTGTAGAGGAGTTGTAACCTTCAAATACTGTGGTTGCCGTCGGAATCCTTACAACACCTTTTTTAATGAAGTAAGCCTCCATTACTGCCAGTCTGATGATTTCTGCCGGGACATAATACTCCTCAAGCATTTGAGTCATAACTATCTGTCCGACCTCCGCCGGGGTTGATTTAGAAAATGATTGTATATGAAAGGATCTGATCTCTTTCTGTATGCCATACAGATCATTATTTTCATAATATGCTGCAATACTTTTCATTGTTTGATCTGTCGAAGTGGTGAAAGATTTCGTTGTGCTTAAAATTGAATATAATGCCCTGAAAAAGCGCGCATCCACACTATCTATAAAGAAGGGATCCTGCAGATTAAGACTTCCGTAACTGGTCATGCGATTGTCCATATCCTGGCAGAATGCTTTAAAATCATCCTTATTCACCCCTTTTCCGATTAGTGTCTGTAAATAACCGGTATAAGTACTATTTACAATGTCGAAAGTACTATTGGTGTGTGAAATATACCTGTCGATAATTGCCAGTCTGAGTTCAGCGTTTTTCATCTCTTCCTTGGCCTGAAATAAGGTCAATTGTGAATTTAAAGTTATAAGACTGTCATAAGGAGTTTCTCCCAGCTCGTCAACCGCATCACCATAATAATCACTGAATTCTTCCGGTTGAAAAATATAGGACCCCATTACTGTTTCCACTGTGTCCATATATGACTCAACATATACACTGTCAAAACCATGGGAAACCAGTGAACACAAAAACCAGGGGTATTTATTACAAAGAACCTGATATGCTGAAATATCTGCTGCATCAGATTGTTCTGTTTTTCCCTTGTAGCTGCTGTTAATTTTACAACCCATATTGTAAGAATCGATAACTGGAGGCAAAGTTCCGATTCCATACCCAAATATGGTTGTGCATTCTCCGTGTCGCTTTCCGTCTAACATATTAACATCTTCTGTTGACCTTATCATCCCATATCTATCAGATGAAACGATGTGGACCGGACCCTGCCATCTACCGTAATTATCACGCTTACCTGTGGTTCTTGTTGCTTCATCCTCAAAATAATCAGTTTCACGATACGTCCCATTGCCAAGATATTCAATATTATACCTCATAAAATCATCCAATTCCGATGCTAAAGCCAACAGGATAAATACACCCAGCGTTATTGCAGACAGCATTGACTGCGATAAGGTCTTATTTGTCAGATGTTTTTTCATAATTATCAGATTTAATTATTGTTATTCCAATTTTGATTCCTGTAATTAGCCCTATCATTCCCAGGGCAATGTCCTGTATGCTAAATGTTCCGGGGATGATCTCTGCATACTGGAGGATTTCATAACCCAGCACTAAAACAGGTATGCTGGCCATCCAGAAGTACCTTAACCAGGATTTACTCTGTGCCCAGATACATGTTATTAACAAAGCGTAAGCAAATGCCCATAATCCGCTGGGTAGTGAAAAGACAATCCATTCCGGAATAAGCGGGCTGAGAGGAAGTGAAGCATTCCTTGAAATGCTGAACCACTTGCCCAATCCAACAGCATTGATCCAATTAAAGAAAACAGGTTCAGATGTCCGAAATAAAATGTAGATTATTCCACCCAATAAGAGAGCACATGCACATATTAAAATGTACGATCTGTTGCGAAAATTTCCTGAAAAATAAAGAGGTTTCATCTTCATTTTCCAAATAAAGGTACTCTGATCTGACTGGAATCGTGGCTATTAAACAAAACAGAATTGCTTTAATAACGATTTAAGTCTAATGCAAAATTAAAACTTAGTTATTTCCCAAACAATTTTTTTTACTCCTCAAAAAATCAGGAATATTACCCTGGTTATTCAATATTTATCAGACAGAAAATTGCTTCATTCACACATTCAGCCAGGATTCAGATCTGCTATTTGTGAGCGGTTCGGGTTCATGCTTTTCACATTTCCAGTCACGGGATATATTAAAATCCGGACCTGATCTTTGATTTTGGCACTATACTTTCCTCATTTTTAAGTTCAGAATTGACTAAAATAATCCTGAAACAGTTTGTATATTTGATATACAGAGCATAGTTTTAATCTTCAGTAACCAATAAATAACCAAAAACATGAAATCACCAGTCAGTAAACTGTTCTTCTTGCTGTTTCTCTCTATTATCCTCATTACTTCCTGTATAACCAGGACGGCCTATTATGGGACGGATATTTACAAGGCTGATACCACCTTTAAAGTAGTCGGATACCTGGGATCAGGAAATTTCAACCGGATTGATGAGCTCGAGCTGGATAAGCTGACTTATCTCAACCTTGCCTTCGGTAATCCCGATAAAGAAGGTAATCTATTGTGCAGCGACAATGCCGATATTATCCCAATAGTTAAAAAAGGACATGATGCAGGTCTGAAGGTTTTTATATCATTATCCGGAGGCGGCACTCCTGATACAACAATATGGAAATCGGTATTACAACCGAAACACAGGACGTCCTTCATAAAGAAAATCCTTAAATATGTAAATGAGAATAACCTCGACGGAGTAGATGTTGATATTGAAGGGAATCTATTACCATCCATCGGGGAATTGTATAATCCATTTGTGATCGAGTTGCGCCAGGCGTTGCATGCAGACGGAAAAGGGATCACCAGTGCGCTTGGAGCTGTTGATGTGCATAAAGCTATAACGCAGGATGCTCTTGAGGCTTACGATTTTATTAATGTGATGGTATATGATAAAACTGGGATATGGAGACCGGGTGAAGTAGGGCCACACTCACCTTACTCCTATGCTGAAGAAGCTATTAAATTCTGGACAGAAGAAAGAAAGATTCCTGCCAGCCGGATCACGCTTGGTGTGCCATTTTATGGATTTGATTTTACCCCGCCGGCGAGATATATCGATTTTAGTGAAATAATTAGTGAAAATCCTGCTAATGCTTACAGAGACTCAGTGGGTATGAAGTATTATAACGGGATACCCACTATTGTACAAAAAACTGAACTGGCAAAGAATAAACTGGGTGGATTAATGATCTGGGAAATTGCATCTGATGTAAAGGGTGATATGTCATTGCTCCGCGCATTGAATCAAACATTAAAGGCAGGGAAGTGTACAGTAACAGCATTTTATAAAGACGAAGATGGTGATGGTTTCGGAAATCCGGCTAAACCATTCCAGTCCTGTGATACTCCTAAAGAATATGTGTCGAACAAAGATGATGCTGATGATACCAATCCAAAAATACATCCCTGATCAGTCTGACAATAAACGATATTCACAGCTTCGCTATATTCCTTCTGGAAGTTGCATAAGACATGGAGATAGTTTATGAGTAACCCTGGAAATGGTATTAAACAGAACTCACCATAATTATCTTATTAATTGGAAATATTTACATCCCAGGTGCCCTTACTATAAAGAGTAAATTCGTAAGTAACATCAAACTGTACCGAGTGAAATACATTCCATGACCGATATGTAACTTTTACATATAACGGAAAAATTGGATTTTGAATACCATATATGTTACTCATCCGATATTCGCTCCCACTGTTATAGGCCAGAGATAAATCTTCAATATCTGTATTGTCGAGACCATTCTGCAAAATTCTTATTCTTACATCACTGGCAGAACCAACAGCTTTTCTGATTGTGGAACGAGTAACGTACCTGCTGTTTGTTATTTTATACGGTGTTCTGCGCATCTTTCCTTTACTTCTTGGACTTTTCAATTGTCCTTCATGAAAAACTCCTCCTGCATTGTTGCCATGGTTTTTAACAACTACAGGATCGCTTTCCCTGCTTCCTGAATTGGAAACGGAAAAATCAGTTGGATTTACCTTAATATTCGATTGCTGTGCATAAACATAGCTTCCGAAAATAAGAGATACAATAAGAAATAGTTTTTTTACCATTTGATTAGTGTTTTACAGGTTTGAAAATACTCATTTCAGAATCTGCTCTACCAGATCTAATCTTCCAATTTGAATCAGGAATATTAATGTATTTATCTGGTACATTTTTCATTTGAATACTACACTCTTAGATCGTGAGTATAACAAAGTTATGATAAAAATGTTCTAAAAATCAAATTTATTTCAATTCACTTCACCAGGATCCCATCCGACGCAGTTTGTGCTGTATATATTTCCCTGACAGGTCTTTGAAACTGACAATGCCGGAATTTACATCAATATCAGGGTATTCAGAAAATCTTATTAATAAGCCTTGCCGGGAAATCTTTACTTAAGTTGATTTCCTATGGTTGTTGAGATTATATCAGTAAGTATTTTGACCTTTATAAACATTTGAATTGTTCAGAGATACAAGCTTTCCGTCATAAATAAGTTTATCCCTCGTATAACCGGAAATTATTGCTCTCGCCGAATTATCAGAATTAACTGTCATAGAAATATCGTAAGCTCCAATATTTGTAGAAACAGTAAATTGCAGAGAATAACTTAACTTTTTAAAATTTTTATAGATTTTCATCCGTTCGAGGCTGCCCTGCGCAGTTATCCCGCCAACGCCATTGTATCCGAGACTACTGTTTGATCCTATCTGCAAAACTACATTCGAAGGCTCCACCCTTACAAAATTTAATACAGAAGAAACAGGATATCTGTTTCCATACTGATTCTCCAGAAAGTCAGCTTCAAGAACAAAACTCTTACCTTCAAGCAAAGTATCCAGAAACTGGAAATTTGCCAATCTTTCAGCTGCCCTTGCCTCTTTTTGTTCCTGCCTGGTTAATCTGATTTCCTGAGAATTACTATTAAAAGGTATCATGAAAAACCCGGCCATCAGTAACAAATTCCCCAGATTAAATATTAATTTTTTCATAACACTTCTTTTTTATAGTATTGATACAAATGATATGCCATTATTATTGATTTGTATTTGTTTTTTTAATGCTATTACTACTAAACGGGTAATCCTGGAAATTAACATGAGATTCTGAGTGAAGTGAAGAACCCAGTACACCGTTTGGTGGACGAGCTCACCGAAGGTAATATCATTCTATTAGTCGGACACTACTGATATGCTAAATATCATTCCCTTTGAATCAATTATAGCAATAATCCAATAAATGTATTTTCTCAGTTTCTTTCTGGAAGAGTATATTAATTCACTTTAACTGCATGTAGACCAATATCACGCTTGCACAGGTCATAAGAACTAATGCTGCAAAGCCAAAAATATTGGATACTTTCCCGTTTATATTCTTACCCATTATTTTTTTGTTATTTGAAATATGAAGAATGATTGCGATTAAAACTGGTGCGGTTAATCCATAAAGAATGGCAGAATATATCAAAGCTTTAATCGGAGAGATACCAATGTAATTCAATAATAATCCTAAAATTAATGATATGATGATGACTATATAAAATGCTTTTGCTTTTTGAAATTTTTTATCCAGTCCTTCTTTCCAGCCAAATGATTCGGTAATTATATAAGAAAGAGATCCGCTCAAAACAGGAATTGCTAAAAGCCCGGTCCCAATCACACCAACAGCAAAAAGTAAATATGCCGCATTTCCTGCTAACGGTTTTAATGCCTGAGCTGCCTGTTCAACGGTATCAATCTGATGGATATTTCCATTAAATAATACGGATCCTGCGGTAAGAATGATAAAAAACATAACAATATTTGAAAATAACATCCCAAAATCAACATCCTGCTTCATGTTATGCATTATCCTTTTATTTACCACCAGGTTTTTCCCTTTGTTCTTCATATCTTCCACTTCCATTGTTGCCTGCCAGAAGAAAAGATAGGGTGAAATGGTCGTTCCAAGGATCGCAACAAGAATACTGATATATTCTTTATTAAACTTTATCGTGGGAATAATAGTAGCTTTCAAGACTGCAGTCCAATCCTGCTTGTATAAAAACGGAACAATCAGATAAACTAAAAGAACGAGACAGAGATATTTTAAGACAGAAGCAATTCTCTGATACGGCAAATAAATAATCAACACTAATAGCACAAAGGTGAATCCGATACTGAAATATGCTGCTTTTATTGAAGGGAATAATAGATTTCCTACTGCTCCCATTCCTGCAATGTCAGCACCAATGTTCATTACGATTGCAGGGAAACTAAACAGCAACATTAAATACAAAACCGGCTTCGAGTAATTTGCTTTGATTGTGCCAGCTAAACCATGAGAAGTAACTAAACCGATTCTTGCACACATTTCCTGTATGGAAGCCATGAGAGGAAAAGTAATAAGTGCAGTCCAGAGAGTTGAGAGTCCATATGCAGCCCCCGCCTGTGAGTAGGTTGCAATGCCAGATGGGTCATCATCACTTGAACCGGTAACAAGACCAGGGCCAAGAATCTTCCAGAAACGGAAAAATTTAGATGAAATCCTTTTCAAGTTTATATAGTTTATTCCCCGGCTAAGTTGCTGTTAAAACAATATAAATGTACTCTTTTCTTCCATATTGAACATTCTTAGAAAAATATGATTCTGCTTTCCGCCTTTCAACCTTATATTTTATTTATGCAGGTACCAATGTTTCTGAAAGTATGTTTTCAGAGATCCAGGCAATATTTAATTATCAGTATGAACTCAATCAACGAACCAATGCCTGAGCGGCTGAATAACCGACATTTAACTTTGAATGAATATCGCACCTTTTGCCTGGATGCGGTAATCAGAGACAATTAATGATTTCGATTTAACCTGTGAAAACAAACAATAATCTGAATAATTTAAATTGATAGTCATAAGGTACTGCCAGGAGTTAAAATTATAGAAGAATTTCAGAAAAGAATAAGAATCTGTTCTGCCAGATCTCTCTATATTTAAGTTTTTGTTGAATTCTGGTACAATTTGTTTTTTATATTATAATTTTAGCCACTCAATCTGAATGGGGATCGCACTATTTTTTTGATCAGGAAAGTGTCAGGAATGCCGCTTAGCTCACTTCTTATTTAGAGTTAAACAGGAATATATCTTATAACCCTGTTTAAAACAGATTTTGTATGCTGAAAAGGATAAGTCAGTATTTATTCAGGAAGCCAGAAGTAATTGGACTGGACAATTATCTTGTTCTTGTTTTTTGCTTCTTTATTTCTATTCTGGGGATCCTGGGAACTTTGATTAATATAGTCTTAAATCTTGGCTTGTTCACTATATTATCCACCATTATACCTGGTGTTATTTTTACACCGATATATTTCTATAGCCGTACAAAACAGAAGTATCTTGTATCCAAGTATGTTATAATAATACTTTCTCTAATCCTCCTTGATATTCAATGGTTTATAAATTACGGATCAACTGGTCCCATACTTTACCTCTTTGTTGTTGTTGAATCATTTATTATTATATTTTTCTCAAATCCGGAGAAGTACATTTTTACAATTGTGGTTTTTATCAATGTTACTGTATTATTTTTTATAGAGTATCATTATCCAGGGACAATTGGTCATTATTCAAACAATTCTGTCCGTCTTTTAGATCTCTATTGGGGCTTGTTAATTTACCTTTCTATAAGTATCCTTTTATTACATATTGCTCTCAAGTTTTACATCAGTCAACAGGAAAAAGCACAGCTTGCAGATAAGCTAAAATCTTCATTCCTTGCCAATATGAGTCATGAAATCAGAACCCCGATGAACGGGATCCTGGGCTTTTCTGAACTTCTTAAAGAACCCAACCTAACGGGTGAGCAGCAACAAAGTTACATAAGCATTATAGAGAAAAGCGGTGAGCGGATGCTCAATATAATAAATAATATTATTGACATTTCAAAAATAGAATCAGGGTTGATGAATCTTGATATTAAATTGTCAAATATTAATGAACAGATAGATTATATACATTCCTTTTTCAAACCAGAAGTTGAAAAAAAAGGTGTTGAGCTTTATATCAAAAAATCACTGCCTTCAAGAGAGGCTATAGTTAAAACAGATCCGGAAAAACTTTTTGCCATCCTTATGAATCTTGTTAAAAATGCGATTAAATACACCGATAAAGGATCAATAGAATTAGGGTACAATAAGAAGACGGAAAGGGAGAATGTTGAATTGGAATTCTATGTGAAAGATACGGGAATAGGGATTCCAAAAGAGAGACAGGAAGCTATATTTGAAAGGTTCATACAGGCTGATATTACAGATAAATCTGCATATCAGGGAGCAGGACTTGGATTATCGATCTCAAAAGCTTACATAGAAATGCTTGCAGGAAAAGTCCGGGTTGAGAGCATCCCGGGAAAAGGCTCGGTATTTTATTTTACCATTCCATACAAAACGGAAACTAATGAAAAAACAATTGCCGGAAATGTTGCTCCGGGTGTTGAAATAAAGGATATAAATAAAGAATTGAAGATTCTTATTGTCGAAGATGATCAACCTTCTGAAATACTTATTACAAGAGAAGTCAAACTGTTTTGCAAAGATGTCCTGGTAGTCAGGAACGGAGCTGATGCTATTGAAACCTGCCGTAATTATCCTGACATTGACCTGATACTTATGGATATTAAAATGCCCGGGATTAATGGATATGAAGCCACACGGCAGATCCGCATATTTAATAAAAATGTGGTAATAATTGCACAAACAGCTTTTGCGCTGTCAGGCGACAGGGATAAGTCACTTGAAGCGGGATGTAATGATTATATCTCGAAACCAATTAACAGGATTGCTTTAAGGTCTCTTATCCAGAAGTATGTCAAATTCAAAGTGTAAACGGATCGGCCCAATGCTTCAAAAGTACTTTCCTTTACAGTCTTCATTTCATCAGCGCTGCCAGGCTACATCCAGTCTCTGTGTTTCTTAAGCATGGCATGCATTCAAAAGTATTATCTGTTATTAAAGTTCTGCTTCATTTTTTAGTCAGGAAGAATGCCTGTGAGATTTCATATACATTGCCTGATTATTGGTTGTTTTTTAAAAAAGCCTTCATCGGTTCCCAGTAAAACTGTTTCCATCCCTCTTTCAGAGATTCTGCGTTCTGTTCAGGAATACCTGTTTGCAGGAAAACAAGTTTGGTTTTGTTGTCTTCTTTCTCAAGCAGAAAAGTGCATGTTGAAAAATGGTCATCAGGCCATCCTTCCTCAGCAAAATGCCATGCCTGAACTATTTTTTCAGCATCGACTAATTCAATATTATATCCATGACAATAACCATCAAAAACGCTGAACCTGCCTTTTATCTTAGTACTGATAATTGCTTTGGAACCGGTAAAGGCCGAATGTTTCTTCTGATCCATAATTAATTGATATATTTTTTCAGGAGCCGCTTTAAATCTTACTGTCTGTCTTATAGATTTTGTTTTCATAATCGGATTATTTACTGGTTTCCAAAGTATAATTCCATTGTCATATTTAAAGGAATAACAAAGTTCCTGAAAGTAAGTTTTCAGAATTACGACAACCTTTCTATAAAAAAGTAGTCCGGTTGGAGAAACGGGGGTGGGGAGAATGGTCAAAAGGGTGAGAGCATACTGCCCGAAATATTATGATGAGGCGGGATCTGAAAAGTATTAGATTTATTATTAATCTTTTATGCAACGGACTGAAAACCCTGCTCCCTTCTCAGCGCCAATCCTGCCTACCTGACTTGTACCTCCTGCTACGTGAAAGTACCAGCCATTGGTTATGTCGAATACGGTAGAACTCCATAAAAAGCCGCCAACTCCAATATCACGGAATACACCAGCATTCTCCCGTTTACCAGCAGGC
>JGI20214J51088_10001899_pt1 | contig 14136 bp, 10 predicted proteins | sample WetSurMetagenome_FD_51088 | JGI IMG/M metagenome (IMG submission 51088) | reverse complement strand
CGACGCTTTCTTGGCCATCGGGATAATCCGGCTCAAGGCTTCTTGAGTAGTCATACCGGTATTTTTCTTGCTGTGAGTTTCGCTGGCCGAAACCCCCATGCAAAACATCTCAACTCCGCAGGTGAGGCCGCGCTCCAGCCCCTTTTCATTGAGCACTAATCCGGAAAGAACAACCCCTTTTTTATCAACCGAGGCGTAATGCGCAAAAAGTTTGTCGGTATCGGCCATCTGAGGTACTTTTTCCAGGTTAACAAACGAACCGAGTTGAATAATATCAATTCCGCTGCCCAAAATACCGTCGATCCAACGAATCTTCTCTTCAAGCGGTACGCAGGTTTTTTCGACCTGCAAACCATCCCGTGGCCCGACTTCATGTACGATAATTTTTTCTAGTTTCATAAAAAAGCCTGCTTTGACCTAATTAATCTTTTCTTTTTCCAACATAAGTTATAAAGAAAACTTTGGCTTAGCAAGTGTATCATCACGTTAAATTTAAAATCGTAGCCGTAACCGATAAAAATGAAAATTCAATGCTAAAGCGATTTTATTAGGTTTTAGCTCGATTTTATAATGGACATGCAACGCATAAGTATGTTTAATTAATTTGATATTTGATATACTGGATAGATGACCTGAGGAGAGATTGATGGAAACAATTGCTGCATCGGTACACGTAACCAAGGATACCACCGCCAACCCGGCGCCCCTGGGCCTTCTGGGCTTTGGTATGACCACAGTATTGCTAAACCTTCATAACGCCGGACTATATCCACTCGATACCATGATTCTGGGTATGGGGTTGTTTTTCGGAGGCATGGCGCAGATTTTCGCGGGCATTATGGAATGGAAGAAGGGAAATACATTCGGTACCACCGCTTTCACGGCCTATGGCCTTTTCTGGATGAGCCTGGTTGCGCTTCTCGTATTTCCTGCAATTGGTTGGGGTAAGGCAGCGGGTAATGTCGCCATGACCGCGTATTTAGGTATCTGGGGTCTGTTTACTGCCATCATGTTTGTTGGGACTCTTAAACTCAACCGTGCCCTGCAGCTTGTTTTCGGAACGCTGGCGATTCTCTTTTTCCTGTTGGCCCTGGGTGACGCTATTGAAAGCACGACCGTTAAAACTATCGCGGGTATTGAGGGGATCGTTTGCGGTTTGCTGGCAATGTACGCCGGATTAGCCCAAGTGCTGAATGAAGTTTACGGTAAGGTAGTCGCGCCGCTGGGTGTGGCAAAGAAGTAAGTAGATAAAGGAATTGGCTTGAGGGCAAACACTTTGGTTTGCCCCTACGACTCTATTAAAAAACCGAGGTCTCTTATGAAACCTCGGTATTCTTATTCACAAATCGAAACTTAGAACGCCTTACCGCTATCTGTTGATATTACTTTCGACAAATACCTGTTCTTTGGCGGGTGAAAAGAGTGAGATAGCCGGGCAAACCCCAAGCGAGATCAGCATCCCGATAGTACCCGCCTCAGGTGGAGAAATACCTTTTACATACAATATCAGGCAGGTGGCCAGGCCTAATACCGACGATGTAAACGCCGCAAATTTTGTGGTTCGCTTGCTAAGAAGGCCCCAGACAAACGGCCCCAGAAAGGCCGCGCCAATCGAACCCCAGGAAATACCCAGGATCGAGACGATGGTCGCCGGTTTGAAATAGGCCATTATTACCGAAAGAAGCACGAAAAAGGCGCTGCAAACGCGCATCATAATTGTCAGGCGCTTATCACTGGCTTTATTATTGATGAATCTATGGTAAACATCCTTGGAAACAGTCGAACTTGAGATCAACACCAACGCTGCCAGAGTGGACATCGAAGCGGAAATCACTAATAGGAGTATCAGAATCGAGAGCCCTTCGGGAACGGCTTTGGCCAGAAACTCCGGCACCAGGGCATCGAATACAGGTTTGCCATTCTTAAATGCCGCCGGAGCGTTTTCCGGAGATATGAAAAGCCGGGCAGTTGCGCCGGTGAAATAAGCTACTCCGGCGATAAGGATTGAAAATATTGTCGAGGCTACCATGCCGATACGAATTGAACGCTGATCTTTAATGGCGTAAAATTTCTGTACCAGTTGAGGCATAGCGAAAGGAGCCACGCTGGTTAGGAAAACCAGGCAAAACAAAGGCCAAATTCCGGGCGGTCCTACAGTTGAAGTGAGCTTGGGATTAACAGATGCTAAACCAGCGAAGATTTTATCCAGGCCACCGCCGCTTGATACTGTGCTAAAAAATAGGGTTATCACGCCGGCGATCATAATAATTCCGAAAATCACATCGATCATAGTCATGGAGCGGTAGCCTCCCATAACCAAATAGACAGCCGTGAAAATTCCCATAAAAGCCAGGGCGGTTGTATATTCAACATTGAAGTTGGCTTTGAAAAGATATGACAGCCCCATAAAGACTGCTGCTGTGTAGGGGATAAAGAAGATGAAAATGCAGATCGAGGTGTAAATATTCAACGCTTTGCTGTTATATCGTTTCTCGAAATATTCGGCCATCGTTTGTACGTCCCAATCGGTGGACATTTTCTTGATTTTGGGACCGAGTATCCACCAGACCCCAAGCACTCCGATAAAAGAATTGCCCAAGGCAATCCAAAGGCCCGACATACCGAAATCCCAACCGATTTTTCCGGCAAACCCGATGAAAAGAACCGCCGAAAAATAGGCGGCACCGTAGGTAAAAGCTGTCATCCATGGGCCAATATCGTTACCGCCCAAAAAGAAATCGGAGAAAGATCGGGCTTTTCGCGAGGCAATAATACCGACGATGATGGTCATCAGGGCAAAGGCTGCCAAAATGATAATTTTCAGTGCCATAGAAGCTCCTTATTCGGTCATAAACAAATCACGGTATCGAATCTATTATAGACTTAGCATAAATTCAATTCGCATCCAGTTGGCCGCATTGGCGCCCGCGAAATAATATGAGCCTGGATTAAAGTTTTCCCAGATTATATGCCCGCTTACGGTTTTATTGATTTGATAGGTGAGTTTGGAAATTCCAAGTTCGCCACGATGCTTTCCCTGCCCTCCGGTGAAAGCCGACGAGCCGGGGGCTTTCTGGGGCGCTGACAGATAGTGGTAATCGAACGAGTATTTTACATTCTTGGCAATTTCAATCTGCATCTTTCCATAAAGAGAGGATAGGTTTGTCCAGTAGGCAACGCCATTCTCTTTGGAAAGAGTGTAGATATAAGATTCGCTCCATTTAGGCCAACGCCCATAGAGTGGGTCCCAACCCTCATATTTGGCGCTGTTGGGATCATCACCGCTCAAGTAAATCGTTCCAACGGTCAAACTGAGGAGGTACCTTTTGGGCCAAGGGGCTTGCCAGGTTAAATAGGCGTAACCTCCGTAAGCTGCCATATCGGCCACTCCCATTTTTCCGAACTCGTAGGTCCCCTCGAACGTGAGGGTTAAATTTTTGATTATTGGGCTTTGGGTGCGCTCGCCGATGGCATTAATTTCCGACCTGGGCCAGACAGCCGTGTTTTTGGCATCCTTGCGGATATAGTACGTCTGGAAATTTCTTGAGCCAAAATCGCAGTTAAGATAAAATGCCCCGGCCTTTTCATTCTGATCGGTTAAAGGTTTCGATTTTTTATTTATCACCGGGAGTATATCATCCGTCTTGTTCTGAACCGAATAAAACGCGGTGAGATTTAGCTTGGGCCGAAATTGGTAGCCAGCCCGAATGGCGTTAAAATAACCGCTTCGAGAACCGTCAAGAGGGCCGCCATCCATAATTAAAAAACCTTCCCCCAGGGATATATTCTGACGGCCAAACATGAGAGTTGCCTGAGTCCCGGCAATATTCGTCCATTTAAAATAAAGTTGATCTATAAATAATTCATCGATATTGAATTGTTTGTTGGATGGCGTAAAATAAGAGCGAAATTCATTGGTAAATTTAAGGGCCAGCTCCAGTTTATATTTCGGAAACCACTGTCCCATCAAGCTGGAGCGGTTTCTGGTGTAGGAGCTTCCGGCATTGGCGGTGTTACTTAGGCTGGTGGAGTTATCCCAGGCCTCGATCCGAAACCGTTCCGAAAAGCTGATCTTATATTTTGGGGAAACGGGTGTCCCCGATTGCGTTTGAGAAAATACGGGCGTAAAATTGATGAAGGTTAAAACAAATAAAAGTATCTTTGTACCAGGGGCCTTAATTATACTCATCCCAATCCACCTCTTGATAAATGATCTCGCCCCCGGCTACGTTAACACGCGTCAGATTCTAACTTACCAGCCTGACGCTGGCAAGCCTTTTCTATGCTTTAATTGAAAAGGCTCTCTATAGCGGGGAGAGCCTTATTTTCCAAATAGGAGACTTTACTTTGCCAGCACCATTTTTCTGGTGGAGGCGTAATCGTTGGTATTTAGTTTATAGAAGTATGCGCCTGATGCCACGCTGTTACCGTTTGCATCCCGACCATTCCAAATTACGGAATGATTTCCGGCTTCCATACGAGAATTGATAAGGGTTGTCACTTTCTGGCCCAGAAGGTTGAATACATCAAGCTTCACATCGCTGGGTTTACTGAGTGCAAACTCGATAGTGGTGGATGGGTTGAACGGGTTGGGATAGTTGCCTAACAGTTTTGTTTCTGTTGGTAATGCAACCGCATCGTCATCAACTCCCTGCAGACCCGTTACAGAGACCTTGGCTCCCTGTAAACATTCCTTATCCGGGCGGTTCTGGACCCAAGCCGCAAGTTCGCAATTGGCCATATCCCAGGACGTATCCACAGCGAAATCGAAATTGAAGATCTGAAGATCGCCAGATGTGAAATCAAGCGGAGCGCCAATTTCATCCGGGGCCATAATTCTCTCGACGAAGGAGCAATGGTCCTGGTCCTGCCATGAATAAGAAATATTCGATTCGGTTAAAGCCAGATGAAGAACCATATTCTGGTATATTATGGGAGCATTCTTGCTAACCTGGACCTGGACATGAAGGCTATCCCCAATATGCGAGCCGGTTATGCCTAGCGAGAAGGCGCTTTTGAGGTCAGCCCTCGTTTGGTAAAGCGGCTGATAGATAGGAAACAAGCTGACGCTATGATTACCGCCCACATGTTGCAGGATACCATCGAAGACAGCCGTGGGAAAATCGGAGAAGGAAAAGCCGTAGTAGCCGACCCTTGCTANGCTAAATGAATTTTCGAAAGGATCGGGCGCGGTGGTGCTGTGCATATGATACTCTACAATTGCTGTATTAANTCCGGCACCGATCATATCCTCTGCTCCCATGGTTGCTCCCGGGCAGTAGGTGCACCAGGTTCCGGTACCGAGTTCAGTCATCACCATATTGCGGGGGGTTGTATAGGTGTTGAAAAATTCGGAGAGGGAATCATTTGACGGGTCCATATCACCAGGCATAATCGTTGTTGCCCGAACCTGATAGACCACGTTTGCGGTTGGAATTATCAAGCTATCAAAGTTAACCATTGATGACTGTCCGGCGGGCAGGGCAATATCGAAAAGGGTATCGGCATAAAGCAAATTTTGACCTTCGAAAATTTCGCATTTCGCCATACATGTATCGGCGTTAAGGCCGAAATTTACAACGGTTGCTCCGGGAGTTAGGGTTGCACCCTGTGAATATTGGGAGTTAACGATTATATCGCTTGTTCGCATATCATGGGCCCGCGGCTGATACAGAAGAATATCATCGAATTTCCAGAAATTGATATTGAATGTATCCCCATTGAAGTACCAGCAAATCTGAAAATCGGATGCACCCACGTCACCGTTGGAAATGGTGGTGGATACAACCGCCGGTCCAATATCCGCGCCGGGTGTGACCGAATAGACTACATGCCAGGAACCGTTGGAATGCCTGGTTGCCACGCCGATTGTAAAAGATGAAGCAAACCAGTCAACGTATTGCGTGAATTGGATTTTCAAGGTTGTCGTGCCAGTCAGATTCAGATGTGGTGAGATCAATCGAGAATAACCCGAGGAAAATTGAGGTTCCCATTTAAACTCCGATTCTGGCGGACTGCCACCAGCGCGGTTGCTTGCCGATGCTATCCAATTTTGTGGATGTAGATCAACAGTCCAGCCTGCAGGAGGAAAATTTCCGGTGAAATGCTCGTCAAGATAAATCTGGCCGTAGACTACGGCCGGAACCAGGGCGAGCATCACAATTAGTAACGTTTTTTTCATTGAATTGACTCATTTAAGGGTTGGTGATTATTATTCCATGTAAAAGGTTATCGGTTGAGCGGCCCGCTTTTATCAAAGTAATGAATCGAAGGCAGACAAATTCCTGCTCAGGCTCGTTTCTCCTTATTTTCCTTAGCAATACCTATTCGATAGAGGATATACATAAGGACCAAAAACGGTATTAAAGAAAACCAGTCGGCGCTTGAAAGAGAGGTCGAATAGCTTGAGAAATCAATTTTGGTATCCATACCAAGGATGGTGATCCCGGCCAGGATAACACCGGTTATGGCCGCTCCTGAAATATATCCCGACGACATCAGAACCCCAGGCGAGAACTCAGCTTCTGAGGCCGAGCCTTTACGTTTCTTGTCGACCAGAGTACGGATAATTCCTCCAGCCATAATCGGGGTCGATGTTGAGAGGGGAAGGTAAAGCCCCACCGCAAAGGGTAGGGAGGACACTCCCACAAGTTCCATTACCAGGGCCAGGAATATACCGATCAATACCAGCCCCCAGGGGAGTTTTTGAGTTAGAATGCCGTCAATTATCAGGCTGAACAGGCGCGCTTTGGGAGCGTCGAGCTTTTTAGTCGGTTGGCCGTTAAGGCTGGTTACGACTCCGGCAATACCGGGATCGACCAGATATTTAATATGATTGGACTCATCGACAAGATATTTACCGATACGAACATCGCCCACCTGCTCGGTTACATGCAACACTCGGTAGGTAATGCCATCGGGGGCTTTAAAGGTTTCCGGCTTTTCTGGCAAGCTGGCTGTGAAATTTTCGAAAGATACCGGGGCGATACTGGTGTAGGCGTTGTTGAAAAGTATCACCGTAAAGCCGATTACAAGGGCGCTGGAGATAACGCCAATCATAATCGCCAGCTGCTGATATTTGGGAGTGGACCCCACCAAAAAGCCGGTTTTGAGATCCTGGCTGATAGTGCCGCCGTTGGAGGCTGCGATACAGACTATAGCCGCGGTGCATAGCGCCATAGCCCGGTAGGAGACACCGGTCCAGCCCGCCGCTAAAAAGAGAAGACAAGTAATAAGCAGGGTGGCCACGGTCATGCCCGAAATTGGATTCGACGAAGAGCCGATCTCACCAGTGATGCGGCTGGAGACGGTCACAAAGAAAAAGCCGAAAAGAACTATGAGTACTGCCGAGATAGCGTTGATATGCAGCACCGGCGCCAACCAGATTGCCAGAACTAATCCAAGTGAGCCGAAAACAACCACCCAAAGAGGTAAGTCGCGATCAGTTCTGAGTACAACCTCGCCGCTATTTTTGCCCGCGCGTGAATCGAGGAAAGACTTAAAGCCGCTTCGGAAAGCCGAGATGATAGTGGGGAAGGATTTGATGAGGCTGATTATCCCTCCGGTGGCCACCGCGCCCGCGCCGATATAAAGGACGTAAGCGTTACGGACCATATCGGGTGTCATATCTTTAATCAGGGTCGAGGCCGGGAACATGACGGTGCTGATATTTTCGCCGAAAATTTTAATTGCCGGTATCAAAATAAGGTAAGAGAGCACGCCTCCGGCCAGCATGTTGGCTGAGACTTGCGGGCCGATTATATATCCAACACCTAAAAGCTCGGGCGTAAGCTCGCCTGAAATCGAAGCACCTTTGAAAAACTTAAGCATCCGAGTGGGGACATCTGCCCAAAGCCGAAGACCAACGTTTACGAATTTATAAATGGCGCCGATACCAAATCCCAAAAAGACAGTTTTGGCGTTAGTTCCGCCTTCCTCGCCGACGATGAGAACATCGGCGCAGGCGGTACCCTCCGGATAAGTCAGCTTACCATGCTCTTTGACGATTAGCCCCTTCCGGAGAGGAATCATCATCAGAACTCCCAGAATACCGCCGAGAAGCGACATCCAGAGGATCGACATCATTTCCATATTCAGACCCAGGAGCAGGAAAACCGGCATGGTGGTGGCCACGCCAAAAGCAATTGACTCTCCGGCCGAACCCGTGGTTTGGACGATGTTGTTTTCCAGGATAGTTGATCGTCCCAAAACCCTGAACAGGGTGATCGAGAGAACCGCGATCGGGATCGAGGCGCTCACTGTCATACCGACTTTTAAGGCCAGATAGACCGAGGAGGCGGCAAAAATGATCCCCAAAATCGCCCCGATAAAAACCGCGCGGAAAGTGAATTCCTTCTGGTTTTCGTAAGGCCCGATATACGGTTTGAATTCAGTTTCTGACATCAGGCGACTCCAAGCGTTTCAAGTCCTATTTGGCATAACTATATTAAAACAAGGCGAATGGTGCAACCAATATCACCTGATGGNGCTAAATTATTTTGGAATTCGACGCTATTTGGAAAAATAAAAAATGCGCCGTTAAGATGCAGCATTTGCTTCATTCCGACGGCGCATGACAGAGGACATCTGTATCAATAAGGAATACTAGAACATAGGATTTTTATTTTACNGTTATCGTGCCGACCATCATCGGGTGAATGGCGCAATGATATGGGAATTTCCCCGATGTTTTGAAAACATATTGAAAACTCTTCCCGGGGTTAAACAAGGGGCTTTGAAACACTGTACTGCTATCCGAGTTGACCATGTGGGGGACATTGTCGGAGTTGAACCACTCAACGGTGTCGCCAACCGATATCGTAAGCTTGGCTGGGTTGTAAACCATATTCTTCATGCCCACAGTATGGAAATGNACGGAATGGGACGCCGCTTGTTTTTTGGGAGCCTTATTGGCCGCGCTGGCGCTGAAAAATATCCCTGAAGCAATAAAAATAATTCCAAGGGTTCGTATGCTTCTTTGTTGACAAAATCTGCTCATCGAATTCCTCCACACTTTAATGCTTCGTTGGGGCTGTACGTTTTCACTCATTTACTGGACCGTCACCGAACCCATCATCGATGGATGGACAATGCAATGATAGGCGAATCCTCCGGCTGCGGGGAAAATATGCTGAAACGTCTGTCCCGGGGTAAACTGTGCGCTTTGAAGCTCCGTGCCGGAATTTGAGGTTACCGTATGCGGCGCGCTGTCGTTATTGGTCCAGACAACCGTATCACCCATAGCGATAGGAAGACTGGCTGGGCTGAATGCGAAATTTTGTATGTTTACCGTATGATAACGTGTGGAATGAGCGGGGGGATTATTGTTTGGGCTGGTTGGGCTTTTATTGCTGCTGCATCCGGCGATAATAAAAGCCCCAACGACTGTAATGGTTAGAGCGTACCTGCTGATATTNATTCTTTGTATCTTCATAAATTCCTCCTGTTTGCATTCTCATTTCAATTATGATAATCAAACTCAATATTAAACGGGCAAGTTCCGGTATGGGTCCATATTTTATAGTCCAAAAGACGAAGGTAGGGAAGGTCTAGGCCTCGAACTTTGTTTGATTTAACCACTTATATTTTTATCAAAAGAAGTTATCCATTTTAAGATCGCCATTTGAGATTCAGCCCAAAGCGAGTATATTTACCAGATGATGGAAGATAATTTCGTAAACGGGGTGTTTCGGTGTTACAGATAGTAATCTATTTATCGATAGCCATACTTCTTGGCGGCACTATCTACAAGACCGTTAAGATTTCTCGGATGCCGATTCATCTACGATGGGATTTATATCCAATTCCTCACGAAAAGGGGAAAGCGCATTATGGTGGCTCGTATTACGAGGAGTCCAATTGGTGGACCAAGCCTGTTCATACCTCATTGTCAGCGGAAATAATGGAAATCAGTAAAGAGATTTTGGGGATCAAATCGCTTTATCGAAATAACAGAAAGCTATGGTATTTTTCTTATCCGTTTCATATTGGGCTTTATCTTTTGACGGCGCTTCTGGCGTTTCTATTTTTAAGTGCTATATCGAATCTTAGCGGAGTTGTTATTTCGGCTAATGCCCCCAATATTTTTGGTAGGGCGATCTATTATACGACTATTATAGTTGGCGTTCCCGGTTGGATTCTCGGCCTGCTGGGGGCTGCTGGGCTGCTTATTATGAGATTATCAAAAAGCGATTATCGGCGATACTCGACAAAGTCCGACTATTTCAGTCTTATCTTACTCATAGCTCTTCTGGCAAGCGGCTTGTATGCCTGGTTTTCGGTGGATAGGTCATTCGCTATTCTGAGAGATTTTACGCACAGCTTGCTTATGGCAAAATCGATAGGGGTTCTTCCGGCGGCAGTTCAACTTGAATTGATCCTGGTTGCATTCTTTTTTACATATCTGCCGTTTACCCACATGACTCATTTTGTGGGAAAGTTTTTTACTTATCATCGGGTCAGATGGCAGGACAAACCGAATATCGCAGGCGGTAAGATAGAATCCGAAGTGGCTCATGCGCTCGATGGCAAAGTGGGCTGGCAGGCAAAGCATATGAGGCACGGAAAGAGCTGGCGCGATGGCGCCGTGGGAGGCGAAAATCAAACCTCGTGATTTTGGTAAGCGCCCTGGCAAACTGACGGAACTCGATTCTGCCGGTTTTCTACCGTTACCCCCGCCTTACGATAAGCTCGAATCAGAGCCAATGATTAAGCCTTTATCGGCGGATCAAGTTGCTCGCTATGAATGCGATCTCGATGGCATTTCAGCCGTTTCGCTTCCCCGGCCGGAGAGCGAAGATCAAAAACGCGAGCTAATCGAAAAATTTCTCTCTGGTTTGAAAAAACTCTTTAACGCGCAGGATAACTGGACATTTCTGCAACCGCTGTATTTGACAATGGAATATTGTGCCAAGTGTCAAACCTGTTCGGAGGCTTGTCCGATTTTTGTAGAATCCGGAAAGATCGAAATATATCGGCCCAATTTTCGCTCTGAGTTACTCAGGCGGCTTTACAAGAAATATGTTAAATCGGGCGGAAAGATTTTAGCTAAGCTTAGCGGCAACGATATTGAAGTTACCTGGGAGTTAATTGCCCGTCTCATAGAGCTTTCATACCGATGCACGATCTGCCGTCGCTGTGCTCAGGCCTGTCCGATTGGGATCGATAATGGCCTGGTAACGCGGGAGCTGCGCAAGTTATTTAGCCAGGAGATGGGAATTGCGCCCAAACAGCTTCACGAGTTGGGTACGGTACAGCATCTCGAAAAAGGTTCATCCACCGGCATGAACCAGTTGGGATTTCGGGATAATATCGAATTTATGGAAGATGAGGTCGCGGAAAAGACCGGCCTCAATTTCAAATGGCCAATCGATAAAGCCGGCGCCGATATTCTGCTTCTGCACAACGCCGGAGAGTATTTGGCCTGGCCCGAAAACCCGGAGGCTTTCGCTATTATTATGGAGGCAGCCGGTATCAGCTATACTCTCTCCAGCGAGCTGGTGGGGTACGACGCCGTAAACTATGGTGTCTGGTATGATGATATGCAGTTTGCAAAGATAGCCATCAAGCATGCACAGATCGCCAAAAAGTTGGGGGTTAAGAAGATTGTAATCGGGGAGTGCGGCCATGCGCACAAAGCGTTAACGGTTATTGCCGACAGAGTCCTCACCGGCGATCTCAATATTCCCCGAGAAAGCTGCCTGACATTCTAAACGAAATCATCAAAAACGGCCAGCTTAAGCTTGATCCGACGCGTAACGCTGATTTCCATGTAACGTTGCATGACCCCTGCAATATTGTCAGGTTGATGGGGATCGTTAAGCCGCAACGAGAGATATTACGGGCGGTTTGTCCTAATTTTCGTGAGATGGCTCCACAGGGAGTGAATAATTTCTGTTGCGGAGGTGGAAGCGGCTTTGCCATTATGCCCAATCTTAATTTCCCCGATTGGCGTAATAATTTAGCGGGCCGGGCTAAGCTTCGGCAGATACTCGATACATTTCGGGATATTATTGGGCCCGAGCATAAAAAATATCTCTGTGCTCCCTGCTCCAATTGCAAAGGCCAGATGCGGGAGATGTTTCAAGCTTACGGAGTATTTAATAAATGCAATATTCTTTATGGTGGCCTGGTGGAACTTATCGTAAATGCCATGGTTGATATTAAAGAGCCGTTTTTAACATGGGAATGGCGGTAAGTGTTAACCCAAAACTGACTGAGTTCCCTGGAAAAAGACCGTGGTGTTTGTTTAATGTCAGTAAAAATTTATTGAAAGTTTCGCTTTAGCGGTAAACGTAGTGCGCATACACCGTAATTTAAGTTGCGGCCAATCAGAAAGATATCTATTGAATAAATCCTCTGATAGTTTTATTATAAACTTAACTCGGACTTATGCGTCTAATTATAGATAGTGGGGCCGTAAGGTAATTCGGCAAGCCCTTGTTCTGGAGAAAAGAGGAATTTTAATGAGAAAGATATTTATTATAGCTGCAATTGTGGTGGTCGTCGCTTTGCTTGTGTTTTTATTTTTTGGGAAAAGTAAAAAAGCTGAGGGTAAATATGTTACAACCGAGGTTCAAAGAGGCGATATCGCTATTACCGTAACCGCCACAGGCACTCTGGAGGCGGTTAATACGGTGCAGGTGGGAAGTCAGGTTTCGGGCACTATCCTGGCGCTTTACGCAGATTATAACGACCTGGTGAAAAAGGGGCAGCTTGTTGCCCAATTAGACCCGACCTTCCTGAAAGCGCAGGTGGCTCAAGCCGAAGCCGATCTCGATAAAGCCAAAGCCTCAGCCACGCTGGCCAAAAGCCAATATGATCGGGCAATCTCGCTTTTTGAGCGCGACATGATTGCGGCTGCCGATAGAGATAATGCCGCGGCCTTCAACGAGCAGGCCAAGGCCGATCTGAAATCGTCACAGGCTAACCTGGACCGGGTGAAGACCAATCTGGCCTATGCTACAATCACCTCTCCCATTGATGGTGTAATCATTTCCAGAAATGTGGACGTGGGCCAAACCGTGGCCGCCAGCTTGCAGGCCCCTACGCTTTTTACCATTGCTCAGGACCTGACTAAAATGCAAGTTAAAACCAGTATCGACGAGGCTGATATCGGAAAAATTCAGGAAGGGCAGACAGCGCAGTTTACGGTTGATGCTTATCCCGATCAAAAATTCGAAGCTACGGTTAAGCAGATCCGGCTGGCTCCCGATGTAGTGCAAAATGTAGTATCCTATAGCGTCATATTAGAGGTTTCAAATCCCGATATGCTTCTGAAACCTGGCATGACCGCCAATGTAACTGTCATTATACAGCAAGAACAAGATGTGCTCAAGGTACCATCGACAGCCCTTCGTTTCCGCCCATCGGGAATTAAGAAAAGCCAGTCGTCAGGTGGTACAACTGGATACGGCCAGAATAATAATCATTCCAACGGGGCCAATGCTGCCTCTCCCGATTCGACAGTTCATTCACGAAGGCCAAACCAATCGCATATTTGGATTTTGGATGCCCAGGGGAAACCGAGTCCGGTACCGGTGGAAGTTGGAATTTCCGATGGCACCACAACCCAGGTTACCAGCGATAATCTAATAGAAGGTGACGCGGTCATTACCGGCCAGGAAGGCGTAGTGGCGACAACGAATAACCAGCAGGTCAATCCCTTCATGCCCAAATTCGGCGGCCGCGGTGGCCCTGGCCCCGGTCCTGGCGGGGGGCGCTAAGTTGTCTGATCTCATCACCACCGAAAAACTGGTTAAGATCTATAAGCTGGGGGATTACGAAATCAATGCCTTGCGGGGCGTAGATCTGACCATTAAAAATGGCGAGTTCGTGGCTGTCATGGGACCGTCAGGCTCAGGCAAATCTACCTTGATGCATATTTTAGGCTGCCTGGATCGGCCCACATCGGGCAGTTACTTGCTTGATGGCCAGGATATGTCCATACTGGACCGTAACAACCTGGCGCGAATAAGAAATCAGAAGATCGGCTTTGTTTTTCAGTCATTCAATCTACTCTCGAGGACTTCGGCTCTGGAAAATGTCGAGCTTCCATTGTTATATGATGGCTCCTCGCCTAAGGAAAATATCGAGAAGGCGAAAAGAGCTCTGGGCCTGGTAGGATTGGAAGGACGG
>JGI20214J51088_10001897_pt1 | contig 14144 bp, 11 predicted proteins | sample WetSurMetagenome_FD_51088 | JGI IMG/M metagenome (IMG submission 51088) | reverse complement strand
TCTTACAACGATGGGCATGAGTTTGCGGTTCGTCCGCACCAATATGCTTGAGGTAATGAGACTGGACTATATCAGGACGGCATGGTCCAAAGGTCTAACTGAAACCGTTGTAGTCAGCCGGCATGCTGTCAAAAATGCTTTTATCCCGGTAATTACCATGATCGGCGGACAGCTGGCAATGATGATCGGTGGAACCGTATTCATTGAACAGATCTTCTGTCTGCCGGGAATGGGCTTACTCATGCTGCAAGCCCTCAACCAGAGAGACTACCCATTAATTCAGGCGATCACGCTGTTCCTGTCTATTATCATCATGTTAGCGAACCTGCTCATAGATATAAGTTACACATGGTTGGATCCTCGTATCCGCTACAATTAGGCAAGGTGAAGTTAACGTTTACTCTAAGGGAGTGTGAGGAACATGGCAAGTAATTCTACTACAATGGATAAACCCATCGCCGAACCGAAAAAGCGGTCTTATACTACGGACCTGATAATAAGACTGATAAAAGAAAAACCACTTGGCACCCTGGGTTTGCTTATCGTTGTTATTTTGTTGCTGACCGGTATTTTCGCCAATCAGCTGGCTCCGTATGCTATGAATAANATTGACCTGACAGCTACTTTGGCCAGTCCTTCTCCGGCNCATTTGCTCGGCACTGATAACCTNGGCCGGGATGTACTGTCCAATATTATTTACGGTGCCCGGATATCCATGATCATCGGTATCACAGCGACGGCTTTAACTATGGTGGTGTCTATTTTGATCGGGGCCTTGTCAGCAACCATAGGCGGTACCTTAGATTTGATACTGCAGCGTTTCGTCGATGCATGGATGAGTATCCCGGGCATGTTTATCCTCCTTATCATGATGTCTATCATGGGTAAAGGTATACCGCAGATGATCCTGGCTATGGCAATACCGGGAGGTATCGGCGGTTCCCGCATGATCCGCAGCGCCGTGATGGCCATCAGGGAAAACCAGTATATCGAAGCAAACCGTGCCATAGGCGCCAACACATGGTGGCTGATGATGCGTCATGTCATACCCAATATCGCTCCTATTATTATCCTGGGGGCAGCCATGCAGGTGGGCGGTATGATCATGATGGAGTCCGGTCTTAGCTTCCTTGGCTATGGTGTGCCGCCTGGAGTACCCAGCTGGGGTTCCATGTTGAGCAACGAAGGTCGTCAGTACATGGAAATCGCTCCGGCACTCGCTTTCTGGCCCGGTTTCGCACTGGCCCTGGTTATATTTGGGTGTAATATGTTCGGGGATGCCCTTAGAGACCTTTTGGACCCGAGACTTAAAGGTGGTGTTGGTTCTTATACCGCACCCGGTGAGAAGCAAAAGAAGAGGATTAAAGCCAGGCTCAGGATGTAGCTTTTAATAAGAGGAAATATTAAAGTAAAACGCTCCCGAATTTGGTTGTTCGGGNGCGTTTATTGTTTTGCTGAAGCAAATTAGTGTCCAGGGAAGTTGAAACCTGGCACACAGGTACACAGATCTTTGTTGTCGATGATAATAGGGACGAACCTTGCGTCACCGGGGGTAATAATCCGAGTCCAGCACATTACATAGACCGGTGAGTTGCCCCATCGTGCCGTACCGATTGTTTTGGGCAGCCTGAATAAAGTAAGAATCTCCATAGAGACGAGTACTGACCTGCATAAAAAAGTATATTTATGTTCGCCCTTCGGCAGGCTTCCTTACGCGGAAGGACAAGCCAGGGTGAACGGAGTTCGAGCCTGTTGATTATTATAACTGTTTTGTAACCTGGTACTAGTTTTAAGATGGCAGATATAACGCCTCTTACTGATGGAGCATCCAAACCGGGAACTTATAGTGTACTATTCCTGGAAATCCATGAAGAATAAAGCTGGATTATTAAAGCCAGTCTTTGGCTTATGACTTATGTCTCCCCGGTATTACCCCGGAAATTAAGGTGTAGCCGTGGCGGTGCTTGTCTCAGCAGTTGTTGTCATGGTGGTCTCCGTAACCGTCGTTGTGGCCGCTGCAGATGTAGTTGTGGCCGTCACAGCGTAAGGCGGCTGTTTCACTATGTTTTCCAGTACGGTATACCAGCTCTGATCGACTGTAGCCACAGCATTTGAATCGGGGGCTTTTACATAGTAATTGTTGCCGTTCGGTGTACTATCACCCACATCGATATACATTATTTCGTTACTGGTCAGAGTAAGCGTTATACGCATCCGGGGATTATCCAGTCCGTATATCCGGAACTGTTCGTCGGTGGCACTTTCAGTAATGATCCGGTCGGCTCCCGGTCCGCTGAGAAGCAGCGGTATACCGCCTCCCCATCTTGTCGTGTCTACCGGAGAGTTCANAGCATCATCGAAGAACCAGGGGAATTNATCACCGTTGGTAATCTTCACGAAGGACTCACTCTTTCCCTCAGCAGGTAAGGAGATAATAATATGAGACAGGTCGGAGTCCTGTATGCTCCATACGTAGACCTTTGGTGTTCCCGATTCCGCAGGTGCCGGGCGGCCGACAAAATAGTAGACTCCCCCAAGTACTACCAATACGGCCAGCAGAATGAGGATATATCTAGTTCTCAAATAACGCCTCCGGGATATAAAAACAAAATTCTAGGAATGAAATCTGAAATTCTAAACAATACTAAATTCTTAATTAAAAATGACAAAAAACCTTTTTAAACATTTGAATATTGAATTAGTATTCAGGTATTAGAATTTAGGACTTAATTAAGCTATCTTCTTCTCCACCATATAACGCAGGCGACGACCAGCATTATTGCCGGCAGCATCAGCATGCTGGAATAAAATATGAAATTCTTCTGTCCCTGAGTCACTACCAGACGGCGGTATGGATTTACGTTCCGGTGTATCGAGATCAGCGAAGTTTCATCAGACAGCCAGTTGACAGTGTTCAGGAACAGGTCTCCATTATTCGCGTTGCTGTAGTTTTCATTCGAGGCGAAGTCAGAATCTCCGATGATGGCCAGTCTCGAATATTTGATTGCTGATGTGTCCAGCGGTAAGGCGATCAATACGCCGATATTTAAAGACTCCATTTTTTCGTTACTTGAATCAAAGACCGGGTCGCTATCGGCTGTAAAGTTCTTATCCTGCCACGAACTGGCGGTAGTTATAAGCATTGGTTGGATGACAATTGAACTGGAAACATTAGCTTGCTGCACAATAGCCACCGCTCCGGGGAAATACACGCTGGGCAAATAGAAGTAGTCGCGGCTGTAAGGTACGACCGGCATATCCTGATGCGGGGCCATTGACGAGGATGGGTCTACAATAGTACCTTCACCGATATCGACACCCCAGGGGGAAATTAGACTTTGAATATCATCATTACCGCCCGGGTTAGTAAGGATCAATACCTGCCCGCCAGTTATCAAATAAGCCTCGATAGTTAAATATTCTGCAGCGGTCAGTTCATTTTGCGGGGCTGCAATTACCAGAACAGAACAATCATCTGGAATGGCCCCGGCAGTCATAAGATTGAGAGAGTCCACCATATAAAGATCGTTCAGCAGCCCGGTTTTAGCATCACTGAAGGTTGTATCTATATCACCCTCACCGTGTCCGGTCAGGAAGTAAACCTTTTTCTGTGCCACGCCGGTTACTTCCAGTAAAGCACTGGTAAAGGCATGCTCCGCCTGTATGTTAGTCACTTTATTGTCACTGTCGGTTGTAATATACATGCTGGGGGATACCAGGCGGCGACGGTCTCCGCTCTCGAATACAATAGTTTGATATTCAGAAATGCCATACAGGTTCGCCTGGTCGGGATGTTGATCCGGGTCGACAAACTGGCAGGTAAGCAACCTGCTGTGAGTCTCATATTCAGCTATCAGGCTTTTAAGATAGTCTATGATACCCAGGGTATCCTTCTCGGTGGGAACGAAGAAGGCTGTAAGTTCCACCGGGTCGTTTAAGTCTTCGATCACTTTTATAGTTTGTGGTGTAAGAGTAAATTGCTCCAGGCTCGAAGTATCGAACCGGTGATATTTGGCGATGCTTATGGTATTCGCAAAAATAATAATTCCGATGAAGAATATAGCCAGAATGGAGTTGCCGAAACTGAAACGGCCGCGGTGTCCGGTGACTGCTTTCTTGACACGCCGGAACTCAAGAACAATGCCCAGTATAAGCAAAATAGCTCCGACACCTACAATGGCCCAGGCACCGATACCTATTTCAGTTAAGACCAGTGTCAGTATCAGTCCCGCTATCAGAGCTACCAGTCCCAATATAGCGATTATGCCGCCAAGNCTACTTGATTTCGGATTTGACTGCATTTAACTCCACCTGCTATTTTCAAGCGACCGAATTGCGAGAAAAAGGAATAAGACCGTGATGCTGAGGTAGTAAACGATACCTCTGGTATCGATTACTCCGCTGATGAAGCTGGTAAAATAGGTTGATAATGAAAAATACCCGACTAAGTCGCCAAGTGCCCGCGGCAGATTTGAAGAAGCGTATCCCAGGAACCACAGACCCATAAGGATACCGCCGGACACAACTGCGGCAACGATCTGGTTCGAAGTTAATGAGGAAGCAAAAATGCCGACAGCCAGGGCGGCACAGCTTATCAAAAAGAGCCCCAGGTAGCCGCTGGCAATCGGTCCGAAGTCAGGATCACCAAACACATACAGCAAGACAGGGAAGAAGAAGGTCAGGACGATCATTACGGAGATGATACCGAGACATCCTAAAAACTTGCCCAAAATAATCTCACTATCCCTGACAGGTGAGGTGAGTAACAGCTCTATAGTGCCGAGCTTTTTCTCTTCGGCAAGCATCCGCATAGTAAGCACTGAGATCAGCAGCAACATGATGGCTACGTAAAACATGTTACCCAGAAAACCACCCAGGCTAGTCTCAGTATACGTCGCGGTACTATTGCTGAAAAAATAGCCGGTACCGAGTAAAAAGATTGCAATGATAACATACGCCATGGGAGAAGCCAGATATGATTTAAATTCTCTGGAGGCAATAGTCATGGTATTTTTCATTTGGCCGCCTCCTCTTCTTGAGTAAGCTTAAGGAATATGTCCTCAAGGCTTAACGAAATCACTTCCAGCGAGAGCAGTGTAAATCCATTCTGGACTATCGCCTCGGTTATCTTGCTCCGCAGGTCAAGGTCGGATGGGTATTCTATAGTATAATAGCCTTCGCCGTAGCTTATGCGGGAAATTCCTTTGATCTGCCGCAGTACTTCAGTGATCTGTTTGGTGGGACCCTGCACTTCCATGCGGACGCGCTTGGCACCGGCCAGCATTGTAGACAGGTTCTCTATGCGGTCCTCAGCCACGATCTTTCCTTCGTTTATGATGATGACGCGTTCGCAGATAGTGCTGATCTCCGGCAAAATATGTGTAGAGAGGATAACTGTATGCTCTTTACCCAGGTCTTTTATTAGCTGTCTTGTTGTCGCAACCTGGATTGGGTCGATGCCCACAGTCGGTTCGTCAAGGATCAATACATCCGGCTCGTGCACAATGGCCTGAGCTACACCGACACGCTGTTTAAAACCTTTGGATAGTTTCCCGATATATGTGTTGGCGTATTCTTCCAGGTGACATATGTCGATGACATCGGAGATGCGTTTTTTAAGCTTTAGCGAAGGATATCCTCTCAGCCTGGCGGCGAAATCAATATAAGCTCTTACCGTCATATCCGTATAGAGCGGTATGATTTCCGGCATGTACCCTATGTGCCTGCGGGCTTCAAGAGAATGGGTCAATACATTTTGCCCGGCAATGGTCACATCCCCGGATGTCGGCGATAGATAGCCGGTAAGGATACGCATCGTTGTAGTCTTTCCGGCTGCGTTGGGGCCGAGCAGACCGACGATCTCTCCTTTTTCCACATTGAAACTGACGTTGTCCAAGGCTAACCGTTTACCATAATACTTGGTCAGGTTTTTTACATTTATCATTATTTCACCGTTACCCGCCGCTGTTTGTAGCAGTTGATGTCGTAGTAGTACTGGAAGTGCTGCTCTTTTGCAGCTGGTAGTTTAACCAGGCGTAGATCGTAGAACTAAAATTATATTTGATGTCATGATTTTTTATTTCATTGTTAAACCAGGTTTCGAGAGCCTGGTTCTTCAATATAGAAAGACTGTTGTCATCTACCTGGCGAGCAGGATCTTTTTCGGATACCATGAAAATAAAGAAGCCATCAGGTTCTTGCTGGGTGCTGGATGAGGTGGAAGATGAGGACGTATCCGGGTAATGGGCGATAGGGGTGGTGTACTGGTTCGGTTCCAGCTTACCTATCATATCCGCGTAGCTTGTCACTGCGACAGGAAACCAGCCGAGCTCACCGCCGTTTTCTTTTGTGCTGGTATCCGCTGACACTTCCTTAGCAACGGCAGTAAATGACTCTCCGGAATCCAATCTTGTCTGGACGGCCTGGGATTCTTCCAGTGTACTCGTGACAATCCAGTAGAGGTGTACCTGTTCCTGTGTCGTAGGAACTCTTTCCTGCAGGTATTCGTTCAATCTCGTCTGCAGCATCGAATCATGGATGATTTGTTTGTACTGTTTATCGGTCATCTTATTTTCGTTAAGCTGCTGTCGGTACCATTCCCTGTATTCAACATCGGAAATAGTGTTTTCCGATCCGGCGGCTGTTGTCCTGAGTTGTGCTTCGACATCAGCATCGGAAACAGTAATCCCGTACTGGGGAGCCATGATCTTTATAACTTCTTGTTCGGTAATAGTCTGCAGCAACGACATTGGGTCTGTGCCGGTGATGCGGGCTTTCTCCAGGAATTCGCTGCCGGTTATGCCCACATTATCGATAGTCACTATATTCATTCTTTTATATTGAGAGTCCGCGCTGTTGTAGTAAAAGGTGAATATGATTCCTGCGATAACTACCAGGAAGGCTCCGATAAGAATGAATAGCTGCCGTTTGCTGATTCTACTGGTGTGAGTCTGACGGACCTTGCGGTTAGCTGGAAGATTACCGGAGGGTTTTTTCGTCGTTTTCTTATTCAAATACTATTTCCTTTTGCATACGCGAGTATCAGGTACCATGGTTAATCTGGGAAAACAGAAGAACTGCACTTAATCTATACTGATTCAATCATATTATAACATAATGTTTTTACTGTCAATATTTTACACTCATTTTGCTGATTATTGATTTCCGGCCTGACAGGAAAATCAAACGGTGGAACTTAACATATAATGGCACGAAAAGATTAAAACAACATGAAGAATACGCGTGTTTGCTTATTTTAAGAGGTATTCCCGCAAATGGAACAGCGCGGCGACGGCAAGCTGGCCGCGGGCCATTTCGCGCCGCGGAATTATTACCTGCTGCCAGTGAGTTTTGCTATCACCGTTAACGAGGCCGATGAAGGTAATACCGGTGGTCTCTCCGGCGGCACCATCCAGCCCGGTTATGCCTGTAATTCCCAGGCCAATATCTGAATGGAAACTATTTCTTGCCACTACAGCCTCTGCTTCTGCGGTTTCCGCGCTTATCGCTCCATACTTGGATACGATTTCCGGGGGAATTACCGGTGCGGTTTCGGCCTTATCATTTCCTTTGATAATACTGCCCCTGTAAAACTGAGAAAAACTGTCGGTTCCGTAAAGCAGAGTGCTGAGAGAGCCTCCGGTCCCTCCATCGAATACCGCTATGGTCAACCGGCGTTCGAGGAGCAGACCAGCAGCAATACCGGGCAGGGTCTCATCGTCCGTCCCCCAGACGTGCTCTTTCAGAATATTACGTAGCTGTCCATCAATATCTTTAATTANGCAGGCTGCGTTATCGCCTCGCGAAATCAGCCGAAGGTGAATGCCGTCCGGTTTCGCGTATATGCCCAGTGAAGGGTTATCCAGGTGGAAAAACGGAGCGACCGCTTCATTGACGGTGGCTTCTCCCATACCAAAGACTTTGATCGTCCGCGTCATAGCTACTTTCCCGGGGTTACGGTTAATGAGCCGCGGTCTGATCTCGTTCCGCCACATTGGTTCCATTTCACGTGGCGGGCCCGGTATCAGGACGATGGTTTTGCCGTTCTTCTCTACCCACCAGCCCGGAGCGGTGCCGTTAGCATTAGGCAGCGGCCTGGCGGAAGGGATCAGCATCGCCTGCCGTATGTTGTGCGACGGCATTTGCCGCCTACCGAAACGGGTGAAGTAGTCTCTCAATTCCTGCTCCAGTCCGGAGTTTACTTCGAGGGTCTCCCCGAGCACTTCGGCCAGACAGTCGCGAGTCAGGTCGTCATCGGTAGGTCCCAGCCCTCCGCTGGCCAGTATCAGATTGGTGCGGGAGAGGGCTTCCCGGAATACCCGTGTCAATTGGGCTTTATCGTCACCGGCGGTAGTCGCCCGTCCGATTTCAATACCAATGAGCCTCAGTTCGCCTGCCAGGTATTTAGCGTTGGTGTCTATAATTTCACCCATCAGTAGCTCGGTACCGATGGAGATAATTTCAGCCTGATTGTGAATTTCACTCATAGTTTACAGTTTACAGTTAGCGGTGAGCAGTTTACAAGGATAGATTCACTCATTATGTTATAAATCCATGAAAAAATGAAACATGCTCAATGTTAATTGTCCTTAAAGAGTGATATTATTCGGATAGCGGAGGTGGTACATGGAAAAGAACGTCGTCAAGACCTATAAACCGGTAATAGGCGGAATTCTTAGTATCGTATCCGGTGCCTGCAGTATTTTTGCCGTGCTAGGCCTGATTATAGCGATTCTGGCCATCCATTACGGGGCAGGTTGGGGTATGGATTATTATCCGATGGAAGTGGGATTTGTCGAGGGCATACTGGTAATTATAGCGGTTTATCAGTTTATCGTTGGTGTCCTGTCGCTGGCGGGCGGTATCGTTGCCCTGGGTAGGCGGATGTGGGGGCTGTCTCTTGCCGGTTCGATAGCGGCTGTACTGGGCGTTTTTCCGCTGGGCGTCGGTGCGATAATATTAATCGCTACATCAAAAGAGGAGTTCAGCACATAAACTATGATACCAGGATTTGTAGGGGTCCACTTGCCAGTATACTTGCTTTTGACCTGTCATTATCGTAAAATTTACGTGTAAACCGCTTAAGTAATTGAATAGTGCAACATGCGGGAGTAATTCAGTGGTAGAATGCCTGCCCTCCAAGCAGGTCGCCGCGGGTCCGAATCCCGTCTCCCGCTCCACCACGCTCGACAGGGTTACCTGCCTTTCTAACAGGCCGCTCTGCCAATGGCTGTCAATACTAATTTTTACGGGCAACCGATTAATGTTGCCAATTCAGAATCATCGAGTTTCATGGTAAATTTCGCCCATGGAGCATTTTTCTTAAACCCGAGACTACTGGAAATAGCGGCAGCACATCGTTGAACATAAGGAGCCGTTTTTACCGTGCGGTATTGAGTTAAGCGGATTGAAGGTCCGATAATGCCAACCGATGCTACGCATTTACCTTCAAAATTCATGATACCGGCAGCGACATTACTTACTCCTTTAAAATATTCATTAATGTCATAAGCCAGATTGTCCTGGGCTACTATTGCAATTTCGGTTCTAAGTTGGTCTTTATCGGTAATGGTATTTTTGGTAAAAGGCTTCAGAGTAGTAAAATTAATGTAATTGTTTATTTCAGCTTTTGTCATATAAGCAAGTAATATTTTGCCTACTCCCGTACAATATAAAGGTACATTAGTACCTTCGTCGGGAATATAATTTAAAGAATTATCGATTGCAATGACCTCGTTATAAGCAGCGAAATTGCCATCCAAAATAGAAAGAATGACGGACTCCCTCGATAAATGTGACAATTCAATCAGATGAGGCATAGCGGCATCTCTTATTTTACTTCTTCGCTTGATAAGCCCACTGTAATCAAGGTATTTTATTCCGAGAGAATATTTGCCTCTGTTTACCTTTTGTTTTAAGAAGCCTCTTTTTACCAGTGTCTTTACTATACGATCTGCTGTTGATTTATCCAGTTTAGATTGTCTGGCTATCTCAGCCAGTTCCACATATTCTTCCATATCCAGGAAACATTCCAGCACATCAATGGCCTTATTTAGCGTTTTATACTGTGTCATCTTTAAACTCCTGTGTTTTACCTGGCAAAATAATGAATATCTTGTTGATAACAGCAATACTAGGAGTAATATATCCTTGATTATTGGGACCAGTTATAAATCAACTAAAATATAGAGTTTCAAAATTGTATATTTTCGGTAGTGATGGAATTCCACTATCATAAAATATTTTACTGCTTATTGCAAATATTGATATATGTCCAATTGACAATAATAGAATCGGGAGATAAAATGATTTACCAATTATTAAGAAATGATGTTTATTCTCGCGATTTAACACGTAAGTTAAGTTTTTTCTTTATGAAGTTAACATTGAAAATTATATTTTTAAAGGAGATGAGATGATAAAAAAACTGTTCGGCGCGCTAGTAATTTTAGTTATCCTAACACTTACTATGTCCGTCTCTTGTGCAAAGTCAACTACTCAAACGTCTACCGTTCCAACTCAAACAAAACAGGCTTCAACAACTATTAAACCATCTGTGACAAGTACAACTTCCATAAGCCCGGTGACTTCATCTGTACCACAAATCACCCATGCAACGTCGACATCCGAGAATTGGTGGGATAAATTCGGAACACCCAAATATGGTGGAACGATTAAAGTCCATCTGGCCGGACTTCGTCTTAATTTTGACACATGGGATTTCTTCCCGGGAGACTGGCAGAATATGGTGTATGAAAGCCCATTTACTCAGGCTAACTGGCCGATGGATAGAAATGTTTATGCCTATAACGGTGATTTTGTGCCATTCAAATATTTAACCGGCATACTGGCGGAAAGCTGGCAAATGACCGACCCACAAACCATGGAAATTAAACTCCACCAGGGCGTTCTCTGGCAGAACAAAGCTCCGGTAAATGGCCGTGAGCTCGTTGCCAGCGATGTGGCAGCTCACTATAAAAGAATACTCGGTCCTGAAGCGAGTCCTCATACCCTTGGTTCCTTATCGCTTCTGGATAGTGTAACCGCAACAGATAAATATACCGTGGTTTTTAAATTTAAAGCGGCAGGACCGATCGCTATCGCGCAAATGACGAATCCTACACCCGTAAACACGATTGAAGCTCCTGAGTATGTAGCACTGGGTTCTCAGCCTACTACTACCGGGGCTGGTGGACCTCCGGGCCCGGGTGGACCACCTATCTTCGGCGCCGGTTCACCGTTACAGGACTGGCATAATATTGTGGGAACCGGACCCTGGATTGTTTCGGATGTGGTTGCCGATTCATCAATGACGCTTATCAAGAACCCTAATTACTGGGGTTATGATGAACGTTATCCGCAAAATAAGTTACCTTATGCCGATTCCGTGGTGGGAATCGTCATTAAGGATACCGCCACAGCACTCGCGGCCATCAGGACCGGTAAAATCGATTTCATGGGCGGGGTTGCTCCCGGTGTGGGGATATCCGTCAACTGGCAGCTGGCAGAAACTCTGGTCAAGTCAAATCCCGAGTTGATCAAATCAGAACTGCCCGTTAGTGGCGGTGGTCTTTTATTTCGTTTTGATAAGGCTCCCTTCAACGATATAAGAGTCAGAGAAGCTTTAAATATGGCTATAGATAGAGAAATAATAGCTAAGGGTTACTATGGTGGTACCCTGGACCCAACCCCCGCCGGAATGATATCACCTATCTACCCCGGGTACGCGTATCCATATAGTGAATGGTCTCAGGACCTCAAAGATGTTTATAGCTACAATATCGGTAAAGCCAGACAACTAATGACTGAAGCCGGTTACTCCAATGGATTCAAAACAAACTGCCTAACATATACGACNACTGATACCAATCTTCTCCAGGTATTGAAAGCCCAACTCATGGATATCGGGGTTGATATGACGATTAATGCAGTGGATATGGCTGCCTGGCAGGCGGTGGTTTACCGGAAGTTATTGGACCAGATGACTCTCGGTTTCTGTGCCGGTACATCGACGCCGAGCAATACCATTTATTCATATCTTTCCACAGATACCAACCAGAACTTCGGTTGTTTGAACGACCCCAATTACGATAAATTGTTTAATGATTATATGGCGGCTTCTGATGATGATCAAGCTGCTGCTATCTGTCAGGAAATGGATAAATATGTACTTGAACAAGCCTATGGCGTTAAATTATTCCCGAATATATGCTATGTTTTCAATCAACCGTATCTTAAAGGGTATAGCGGTGAGTCGATTATCTGGGGCAACTGGTCATTCTATACCGCCCGGTGGTGGATCGATCAAAGCATAAGCAAATAAAATCCAGAAAACTCTGAGTTAAATCCTGTATCTAAAGAAATAATCGGGTTGCCCGAAAGGGAATATCAAACATAAAACGGGCAACCCGAGTTTTACAGAAGTAACTTCATCTTCGAATCTGTGTTTATCGCTGTTTGTATATTTTTAACAAAAGTGAGGTTGATCAATGCAGTACGAGCATGTCTTTTCCCCCTTCAGGATCGGTAATATCGAAGTGAAAAACCGTATAGCCACACCCCCCCAGTTATCAGAAATGGCAACCCAGGACGGTTTTGTAAGCCGTGAAATGATAGAATATCATGAAGCTCTGGCCAGAGGCGGTGTCGGTGTCGTGACGTTAGGGGACACTATGATAACCCCGTATGCAGGGCATTACTCTCAGCTGTATTTGGGTGACGATAGAGTAATTGCCGGTTTGAGCAATCTGGTAGAAGCTGTTCACAAATACGGTGCGAAGCTATCAGTCGAGTTAAATTTTAGTGTCATGTCGTCCACGATATTAGGCGGTAAAAACCCCCTCGAACCACAGCAGAAGATGGAAAGAGTCAAGGCTCCCGACGTAATGGACCAGAATGCAATCGATCAGATCAAAGTAAAATTCGCCGATGCAGCTTATCGCTGTATGACAGCCGGATTCCAGCTTATCATGCTCCATGGAGCCCACGGGCAGCCTTTGGCTCAATTTTTATCTCCGTTATCCAATAAAAGAACTGATAAATACGGCGGCAGCCTCGAAAACAGGGCCCGTTTTGCTATGGAAGTTATCGATGCCGTCAGAGACCGGGTAGGTAACCGTCTGGCCATTGAATACCGTGTCAGCGGTAGTGAACTGGATCCTAAAGGAATGGACGAAGGAGCTACCATCGAATTCCTGAAACTAATCCAGGATAAAGTAGACGGCATTAATGTCTCGCTGGGAGTCTTCCCGGCTTACATCGCCTATACCATGCAGCCGACCTATTTCCCTCGTGAATACAACGTACACCGGGCAGCCGCTATCAAGCAAGCATTACATATTCCGGTTACCTGTGTCGGCGGTATAAATAGTCTGGCTGCTGCCGAGAGAATCATTACTGAAGGCAAAGCCGATAGAGTGGCCATTGGACGAGCTCTGATTGCCGACCCGGAACTGGTTAACAAAACCTACTACGGCAAAGCTGATAATGTGATACCATGCCTGCGTTGTAATTATTGCGGCGGGCGGACCAGTCAATCCCTACCGATACGCTGTGCGGTAAATCCCGTCAGAGGCCGAGAGACGGTTTACAACTATATCCTCCCAGCAAAAATAGTAAAGAAGGTAATTGTGGTGGGAGGGGGTCCGGCCGGCATGGAAGCGGCATTAGTAGCCTCATCAAGAGGTCACAAAGTAAAGTTATTTGAGAAAGAGACAGAGTTAGGCGGTGCACTCCGGTATGCGTCTGCTCCATCTTTCAAAGCCGACATGAAACGGTATTTAAGCTGGATGATCACGCAGGTACAAAAATCACCTGTCGAAGTCATCATGAATACCAGGGCTACCGTTCAGGGAATCAAAAAGTTGAAGCCTGATGTGCTTATTATCGCCGCAGGTGCCGCACCATATAGGCCTGAAATCACAGGCATAAATCAATCGAATGTTATATTTGCCGGTGATGCATGCANTGGTACAGCCGTTACCGGTAACCGGATAATAGTTGCCGGCGGCGGGTTTATCGGGTGGGAAACGGCACTGCATCTGGCCATGCAGGGGAAAAAAGTAACCATTATCGATGAACGTAAAAAAGAGGAACTTGCTCAGGATTTTTCTATGGTGCTTCGGCTCAGATTAATGGAATTGCTT
>JGI20214J51088_10001896_pt1 | contig 14150 bp, 6 predicted proteins | sample WetSurMetagenome_FD_51088 | JGI IMG/M metagenome (IMG submission 51088) | reverse complement strand
TCAATTCAACTATTGTACGATTAAAAGGAATTTAAGCTCACCAAATACTGGAGAATCAGGTAAATTTCAATTCAACTATTGTACGATTAAAAGTGTTCCTTCGGTAAGAGCTGCTTCCAATTTACCTGATTTCAATTCAACTATTGTACGATTAAAAGCCCTAAGGCAGACGGCGTAACTGTCGTCTTATCAAATTTCAATTCAACTATTGTACGATTAAAAGGGAATCATTGTATGTTTGTTGGTCTATATAGCCTTATTTCAATTCAACTATTGTACGATTAAAAGAATATAGAAGTTAGTATATATGCTGCCTTTTCGCATTTCAATTCAACTATTGTACGATTAAAAGATATGGAAACCAACGATATTCGTCTGTGGTAAATTGATTTCAATTCAACTATTGTACGATTAAAAGCTTGCTGTGCCTGTGAAAAGAAGTTACCGAACAAGTATTTCAATTCAACTATTGTACGATTAAAAGATGTGGTATAGGTAGAAGTTTACCACCTATATAATATTTCAATTCAACTATTGTACGATTAAAAGACAGCCGGTCAACGATTTGGCGGCGGCGTTACGGCTATTTCAATTCAACTATTGTACGATTAAAAGAGTGGGAAACCGAACTTAATCATGCGCGGAATCAATATTTCAATTCAACTATTGTACGATTAAAAGAATATTGAATGATTTTATTAGAATATTCATTTAAATTTCAATTCAACTATTGTACGATTAAAAGTATCAAGAGTATCGTTATAATATTGATCAGATACAATTTCAATTCAACTATTGTACGATTAAAAGATCAATAATTATGAAATATTGTCCGCGTTGTCATCAAATTTCAATTCAACTATTGTACGATTAAAAGGACATCACGCTCGTCGTGCATACTACCATGTTAGCCGATTTCAATTCAACTATTGTACGATTAAAAGTGAAAAAGTTATTATTACTATTAGTTGTTTGCCTATTTCAATTCAACTATTGTACGATTAAAAGACTAATACGGGTAACAAATCCGCTGCAACTAATACATTTCAATTCAACTATTGTACGATTAAAAGAACTATTAGATGATGCGAAGAATAGAACTACTGTATTTCAATTCAACTATTGTACGATTAAAAGTAATATTCTTTTCTTAATGTTTCCTCTTTTATGGATAATTAATTTCAATTCAACTATTGTACGATTAAAAGTATGCGGGCCTCGTTCTTGCGAACCCGAGTGACGCGATTTCAATTCAACTATTGTACGATTAAAAGTTATGGTTGCGCAGCTCTTAAATATGTACAGTGCTATTTCAATTCAACTATTGTACGATTAAAAGCATTAACTTCATACAAAAAGGCAGTTATTTTCCAATTTCAATTCAACTATTGTACGATTAAAAGAATTGCCTGATGATGCTATTGACGTAGCAATAATATTTCAATTCAACTATTGTACGATTAAAAGGTAGCTGCATTAACAGGTGGATGTTATCCATCTAATTTCAATTCAACTATTGTACGATTAAAAGCCCGGTAAACCTTTACGCTTCATCTTACGAAGTGTTTATTTCAATTCAACTATTGTACGATTAAAAGTCTGGACTAAAACCTAAATCCTTTAAATTTTCTAATTTCAATTCAACTATTGTACGATTAAAAGTCGGTTAGTTTGTTATTTAATTCTCCTAAATAATTTATTTCAATTCAACTATTGTACGATTAAAAGACAGCGATAAACCGCACTTATTTTCATCGCTAAACTATTTCAATTCAACTATTGTACGATTAAAAGTATCAAGAGTATCGTTATAATATTGATCAGATTCAATTTCAATTCAACTATTGTACGATTAAAAGTTCTCGTCACCGGGGCGATTTTATCCAGGTTCCTTGATTTTAATTCAACTATTGTACGATTAAAAGGTTGTCCTGCTTGTTTAGCTCGTAGGAGGTCGGAAATTTCAATTCAACTATTGTACGATTAAAAGCCACGTTCTTGAATGCATCAAGATGTGTTTGCGACATTTCAATTCAACTATTGTACGATTAAAAGGTTTGTTCCTGGATTGCACGGTGAACCTTAATGCAATTTCAATTCAACTATTGTACGATTAAAAGTGACTTACGAGCGTTACTTGGCCGGAGTAAGTACAATTTCAATTCAACTATTGTACGATTAAAAGTTACTATCTTGTGATGCCGTTGAAGCAGGAGGCTCTATTTCAATTCAACTATTGTACGATTAAAAGACACTTTCAGGGTTACCAAAAGTAGCGGCAAGGGTATTTCAATTCAACTATTGTACGATTAAAAGAGTTCAGCCGCAATCCTATCATGCTGTATATGCATATTTCAATTCAACTATTGTACGATTAAAAGACTGGAGATAATATCAAAGAAAAAAGGCATTTTTGATTTCAATTCAACTATTGTACGATTAAAAGGTAAAACCGAGTAACATCATCGACCATGAAAAGGAATTTCAATTCAACTATTGTACGATTAAAAGCATGTCAATGACCTGCTGCTGAACGACCAAAAGTTCAATTTCAATTCAACTATTGTACGATTAAAAGACTTCCGATGACTTTCAACTGCATCATAATCAATAATTTCAATTCAACTATTGTACGATTAAAAGTTTCGTTAAGAAGCGCTTAAAATGCATTAAAAAACTAATTTCAATTCAACTATTGTACGATTAAAAGCTTACAGTCGTTATCCTGATAACCATGTATTGTAATTTCAATTCAACTATTGTACGATTAAAAGTATATTATGACAGGAAGGGAACTTAAAGAGAAAATATATTTCAATTCAACTATTGTACGATTAAAAGAAAGAGTGCAAATTAGATACATACAAGGGCATTTATAATTTCAATTCAACTATTGTACGATTAAAAGGATGTTAAACCCTAAAGATAGGAGGTTTTAACAAATTTCAATTCAACTATTGTACGATTAAAAGTCATGGCCGGAGCGTTCAGCATGTTGAAGTTAACAGATTTCAATTCAACTATTGTACGATTAAAAGCATTTGACGAATTGAGAGCCAACGTTACGCTATCTAATTTCAATTCAACTATTGTACGATTAAAAGGAACTGTGCGAGTGGATTGAACGACATAGGGATAATTTCAATTCAACTATTGTACGATTAAAAGGTACGAGGGTTCTGACGTAGAGATTCAGATCACATAATTTCAATTCAACTATTGTACGATTAAAAGCATGTCTCATGGCCTTCTTTTGTTAAGTTTTCGTATTTCAATTCAACTATTGTACGATTAAAAGAGTAATATTCACCGTCAACATAATAAAACGTAAATGATTTCAATTCAACTATTGTACGATTAAAAGGTCCTATGCCTTATAAGGCATAGGCTTCCTTGATCCATTTCAATTCAACTATTGTACGATTAAAAGATTTTACAATTGAATCTATCCGTGAAACACGGATTAATTTCAATTCAACTATTGTACGATTAAAAGAAAGAAGATTGTAGACGACCGTAACCGTCTTCACGATTTCAATTCAACTATTGTACGATTAAAAGAATATCCGTAAGGCAACAAAAATAGACGCTAAAGATATTTCAATTCAACTATTGTACGATTAAAAGGAATCAGGAGACAGCATGCAACCTACCATTCCTTCATTTCAATTCAACTATTGTACGATTAAAAGGCGTCCAAGATATGACATTTACAGAGGATTTTCTATTTCAATTCAACTATTGTACGATTAAAAGTTTTGTTCAACTTTAGTAGTAACCATGCTTTACGCAATTTCAATTCAACTATTGTACGATTAAAAGAGTTGCTCCTTCATTTCATCTTTTTGTTGTTGATGATTTCAATTCAACTATTGTACGATTAAAAGCTGCTTCATCCTTTGAGTAGACCTCTAAATCAACGTAATTTCAATTCAACTATTGTACGATTAAAAGATTACACGATATGATGAAAACCCTAAAGATTATGTCATTTCAATTCAACTATTGTACGATTAAAAGTTATTACTATTTAAAAAAATGAGGGATTAAATTATGGATTTCAATTCAACTATTGTACGATTAAAAGGATGAGGAATTACCAAAGAGCATGATCGTTTCAGTAATTTCAATTCAACTATTGTACGATTAAAAGCGTAGGACCAAACCGACGATTAAGAAAGCCCTTCTTATTTCAATTCAACTATTGTACGATTAAAAGTTAAAATAGGCTGTTGACTATACGGATTAGTAGTATTTCAATTCAACTATTGTACGATTAAAAGGGTGATGCTTTGAGATATATGTTTATTGAGAGCCCAAATTTCAATTCAACTATTGTACGATTAAAAGGTTATGCAGACTTGAGTGATGTGAACTTTAACGAATTTCAATTCAACTATTGTACGATTAAAAGGGCATCTTATCCATTCTAGCAATAAGAGTAAAACAATTTCAATTCAACTATTGTACGATTAAAAGTTACTAATGCTTGCTTATAAGCATCAGAGTACTTTAATTTCAATTCAACTATTGTACGATTAAAAGTCCCTTACTGTTCCTCTTACGATTAAAAGTCCCTTACTGTTCCTCTTACGAGTAATCCTGATTGCATTTCAATTCAACTATTGTACGATTAAAAGAAAAAAGGATACGATAATTAGGGTATCCGACCACATTTCAATTCAACTATTGTACGATTAAAAGTCCAGTTGAACCGAGAACCGGCGTTATCTTCTTTGATTTCAATTCAACTATTGTACGATTAAAAGGCACCGACAAACCCGGTAATCGAACCAGGCATACGTATTTCAATTCAACTATTGTACGATTAAAAGGATGTCGCAAATGACCTTTTTGATACATCAGTTAATAATTTCAATTCAACTATTGTACGATTAAAAGTCATGGGCCAAAAAGTACAAGCTTTTGATTCACAGTTATTTCAATTCAACTATTGTACGATTAAAAGGGAAACTGATTTTCTTGCCGTCAAGCTCCATGTGTATTTCAATTCAACTATTGTACGATTAAAAGTCAAGTTGGGATACGATTTCAATATCTTTCATACTATTTCAATTCAACTATTGTACGATTAAAAGAAAGGAGCAAAGTATATAAGAAAGGGGGAATAGCTAATTTCAATTCAACTATTGTACGATTAAAAGTTATATTATAATCAGCGGTAACTCCGTATAATCCTAATTTCAATTCAACTATTGTACGATTAAAAGTAACCCCTGCCGTTAAAAGTAAACGGTCAACCTCTATTTCAATTCAACTATTGTACGATTAAAAGTTTAGCGGTATTCATTATTCCGTCCGCTATATCACATTTCAATTCAACTATTGTACGATTAAAAGTCAAGTTCTTCATTCATTCGCTTTAATGCTTCGGTTATTTCAATTCAACTATTGTACGATTAAAAGTTCAAGTTCTTCATTCATTCGCTTTAATGCTTCGGTTATTTCAATTCAACTATTGTACGATTAAAAGGATTAAAATTCCGAACGCTAAGAATGAGGTTTGGAAATTTCAATTCAACTATTGTACGATTAAAAGTTTTCAACAGCAACAGGAAGATGATCAGGAATGAATTATTTCAATTCAACTATTGTACGATTAAAAGCGTCATTCTTTTCGTTCTCGTCGCCATTCTAGTTTATTTCAATTCAACTATTGTACGATTAAAAGCTAGTATCATTTCCCTTCAGGATGTTGACTACCACATTTCAATTCAACTATTGTACGATTAAAAGTGTTACCGCTCTCATCATTGTTAAGTGTAACACTCTCATTTCAATTCAACTATTGTACGATTAAAAGTAATCAAGGTCGGGGTTTGCTCGTTATGGGAAATTGATTTCAATTCAACTATTGTACGATTAAAAGCCGGGAAAGGCGGTTTTGAAATTAAACCTATAATTGAATTTCAATTCAACTATTGTACGATTAAAAGTCATATTTGCAAAGGAAACATCAAAGAGTAAGATTAATTTCAATTCAACTATTGTACGATTAAAAGTCCCGTCCTCATCTACGCCGCCACCGGTCGCTACGATATTTCAATTCAACTATTGTACGATTAAAAGAAAGAAATACGCCTGTTCCGTCCGTCTTTGAACATTATTTCAATTCAACTATTGTACGATTAAAAGCTTGCCGGTAAGCGTTTTATAGTCCTTGTAGTCTTATTTCAATTCAACTATTGTACGATTAAAAGACATTTTCTTTGAACGGATAACCCAATTTTTTCTCATTTCAATTCAACTATTGTACGATTAAAAGGAGTTGGTGACAAAGTAACGACATTCGGATTCCAATTTCAATTCAACTATTGTACGATTAAAAGTCAATGTGTCGAGATTTGTTGCACGAAGCAACACATTTCAATTCAACTATTGTACGATTAAAAGTCATCAAGACAGCTCCATATATGAACGCTATGAATATATTTCAATTCAACTATTGTACGATTAAAAGTATCACTGCCACTTTTAGACGGCATACTGTCGTTATTTCAATTCAACTATTGTACGATTAAAAGACTTCGGTGTGCCTACCAACATACCGGCAGACCTTAATTTCAATTCAACTATTGTACGATTAAAAGATCTAATTACCCTACGAGTACAGAGGATAATAACAAATTTCAATTCAACTATTGTACGATTAAAAGTGAGCTTTTTCATAATCTTCCTGAGACTGGGAAAATTATTTCAATTCAACTATTGTACGATTAAAAGCAAAGAAAGAAATGGCCGACCGGTTGGGCGTTAAATAATTTCAATTCAACTATTGTACGATTAAAAGTTTGTTTTTTGTTTCGCGCATGAGTTGGCATAGTTATTTCAATTCAACTATTGTACGATTAAAAGACATCTATCGAGCCTGGTGCTGGTAATATACAGTTATTTCAATTCAACTATTGTACGATTAAAAGCGGTTAAGATTCGTTATTATATTATATCTGAGTAATTTCAATTCAACTATTGTACGATTAAAAGTGCTGTCGGTGACAGGGTAACTACATTTTGATTCCAATTTCAATTCAACTATTGTACGATTAAAAGTTTTCTGCCTTTTGAAGTGCCGTTGTTGCGCTTCCTGATTTCAATTCAACTATTGTACGATTAAAAGTATGCAATACACAAAGTCAGGCGGTAAGGTTCAGCCATTTCAATTCAACTATTGTACGATTAAAAGAAAGGTACTTTGCCTCCTGTACAACAGTTATCGGGATTTCAATTCAACTATTGTACGATTAAAAGCATCGCATAAGTTTTTGCCTTTAGGTCGGTCACACATTTCAATTCAACTATTGTACGATTAAAAGGAAATCGTTTAAGCGCTAGTAGCTCATACAGATTAATTTCAATTCAACTATTGTACGATTAAAAGATATGCGAATTATCAATAGCCGGGAAGTATTATAAATTTCAATTCAACTATTGTACGATTAAAAGGCTTTCGCCGCCCCGGTATGTCGTCCTGCTTTAATCATTTCAATTCAACTATTGTACGATTAAAAGGTATTCTTTGGAGTAACTGGGAGAATTTTATCACATTTCAATTCAACTATTGTACGATTAAAAGTGCGGATAGGTTTTATCGACAGCTCGTAAAAAGCACATTTCAATTCAACTATTGTACGATTAAAAGCACCTGCTTATACTTTAGATGTTAACGGTAAACTCATTTCAATTCAACTATTGTACGATTAAAAGTGTCTTATCATCATCTTTTTCCGCGCCGGTATGTATATTTCAATTCAACTATTGTACGATTAAAAGGATTTCGTTCCGCCCTTAGGAGCCCCGATAATAGATTTCAATTCAACTATTGTACGATTAAAAGCACTAAAGAAGAAACTGCAAGAATTGATGCAAAACAATTTCAATTCAACTATTGTACGATTAAAAGAAAAATGTGTATGGAAATGTCGGCTCAAGTATGTAATTTCAATTCAACTATTGTACGATTAAAAGTAAGCCATCAAAGGAATGTTAGCCTTACTCCTGCATAATTTCAATTCAACTATTGTACGATTAAAAGGATAGTGCAGGAAGTCCATATATGGATATTGATACTATTTCAATTCAACTATTGTACGATTAAAAGTTTCTTTGTACCTAATCGTATTCTTTGGAATCATATTTCAATTCAACTATTGTACGATTAAAAGAAAATTCCCTACGATATCATTAGATTATATAGTAAATTTCAATTCAACTATTGTACGATTAAAAGTTGCAAATATCGCGCACTTCAGGATAGAATCACGCGATTTCAATTCAACTATTGTACGATTAAAAGGCTTTTGTAATTTATACAGTAAAGTAAATGCTAAATTTCAATTCAACTATTGTACGATTAAAAGACAACTATTTATTCAGCACTTACTTGGCTATTGTTATTTCAATTCAACTATTGTACGATTAAAAGCTTGGCCGCACCCTCACCACAAGAGATTATGAATATATTTCAATTCAACTATTGTACGATTAAAAGAAAAATAGGCGAACACGCAGGTCGTAGAGATTTTATTTCAATTCAACTATTGTACGATTAAAAGTATTGCTATTGCAGGAAAGGAGTTATGTCCCATGTAATTTCAATTCAACTATTGTACGATTAAAAGGTAGACCTTACAAAGGAACAAGCGCAGACTATTAATTTCAATTCAACTATTGTACGATTAAAAGTTGTGCAGTTGTCAATTCTCTCTTGCGGTTTTTCGATTTCAATTCAACTATTGTACGATTAAAAGTGTTGTCGATGTTGTATGTATCATCTCTGTCATAATATTTCAATTCAACTATTGTACGATTAAAAGGAGGCTTATAAAGCTCTTGCAGGAATACATATTGTATTTCAATTCAACTATTGTACGATTAAAAGCTATTACAATAAGTGCAAGTAAGATTAATCTTACATTTCAATTCAACTATTGTACGATTAAAAGGTAGAACAACACAGGTGAAGTTGACTATCACTGAATTTCAATTCAACTATTGTACGATTAAAAGGTAAACTTACAGCTTATCAGGATAGCAATAAGGTGATTTCAATTCAACTATTGTACGATTAAAAGTCAGCTGTAAGGTGCGTACCTAATAGATTATTTATTATTTCAATTCAACTATTGTACGATTAAAAGAGGTTGGAAGCCGAGGTTTGTTAAAGGAGAATATCGCATTTCAATTCAACTATTGTACGATTAAAAGTCTATAACCGAATCAGAGTATATATTCCTCTGCAAATTTCAATTCAACTATTGTACGATTAAAAGTTTTTAAACGAGGCTTACCTTGTTAAATTTGGCTATTTCAATTCAACTATTGTACGATTAAAAGCAGAGTGAATCGTAAAGCAGGCGCACCCGCTCAAGTGATTTCAATTCAACTATTGTACGATTAAAAGAACTGGACAAATTTTGATGAATGTAAATATTTCCCAATTTCAATTCAACTATTGTACGATTAAAAGCATATCTGTAATTCTCCCGAATTGCTGGATTACAATTTCAATTCAACTATTGTACGATTAAAAGAAATTGAAGAATTACGCAAAAAGTCTTCAAACCTATTTCAATTCAACTATTGTACGATTAAAAGCGTTTTTACAGCATCCTGACCGAGTTCGTCACCCAATTTCAATTCAACTATTGTACGATTAAAAGTTACCATTCGAACTGGAGCATGATGTTCCATGTTAATTTCAATTCAACTATTGTACGATTAAAAGATTCATCCAACACAAAAGCCTGTTGCATTATATACTATTTCAATTCAACTATTGTACGATTAAAAGAAAGCAATGCTCGTTTGAGCACTGGGCTGACCTCAATTTCAATTCAACTATTGTACGATTAAAAGTTTTCAATTTCTATGAAAGCAAAGGCTGGATGGTATTTCAATTCAACTATTGTACGATTAAAAGTAATCTGTCTTCGTTATATATTTCCTGCCTTCTTCATTTCAATTCAACTATTGTACGATTAAAAGACTTGCACGTTATTTACCGCTGTATCTGCATATCCTATTTCAATTCAACTATTGTACGATTAAAAGAGTCAAAGGCTACCTGTCAAGCAATAGCTTTATATCATTTCAATTCAACTATTGTACGATTAAAAGTCTTAATCCTAATTTAATTTATAGTCAAGGTAACCCATTTCAATTCAACTATTGTACGATTAAAAGGTTATCAAGAGTATAGGTATAATATTGACCAGATCCAATTTCAATTCAACTATTGTACGATTAAAAGAATGCTGTTGCAGCTCCTACTGCTGCTCCTGCTCATAATTTCAATTCAACTATTGTACGATTAAAAGTCAGTCAACTAAGTTAGGTCAGAATCAAATTGAAAATTTCAATTCAACTATTGTACGATTAAAAGGAGCAAAACAACGAGCCGGTAACGAAGCATACATTAATTTCAATTCAACTATTGTACGATTAAAAGTAGTAATTTATTATACGCTTAATAAGTTTTTCTTCATTTCAATTCAACTATTGTACGATTAAAAGCAAACACTCAATAAACGATTCCTTTCCGCATATTTTATTTCAATTCAACTATTGTACGATTAAAAGTTATCTACTGATTATAAGAGAAAGTATTTGTGTTCAAATTTCAATTCAACTATTGTACGATTAAAAGTATGCAATACACAAAGTCAGGTGGTAAGGTTCAGCCTATTTCAATTCAACTATTGTACGATTAAAAGAAGAAAAAAGCTGAATGGAAAGACGGAGTATTAACACATTTCAATTCAACTATTGTACGATTAAAAGTCTGGTGTTGGGAAGGTGCTGCATCAATTAGTCAACATTTCAATTCAACTATTGTACGATTAAAAGACAGAAAGGGCGGGCTATTACCCGCCCTGAATTAAATTTCAATTCAACTATTGTACGATTAAAAGCAAATCAACAGATTTACTACCGTCGTCATTACGTAATTTCAATTCAACTATTGTACGATTAAAAGTTAATACTTGAATGTAAGAAAAATCAAGCAAAACAAATTTCAATTCAACTATTGTACGATTAAAAGTTCCGGATCTTGTTCACTTGGAATAATTGATTGTATTTCAATTCAACTATTGTACGATTAAAAGAAGTATCTGACAATTCGTATCAAGGTAATATGAGTTATTTCAATTCAACTATTGTACGATTAAAAGAAAAAATCACAGCTGACTTTATGCGGTTTACCAAGGCATTTCAATTCAACTATTGTACGATTAAAAGGTAAGTTTTAAAGCTATGCCTACTTTAAGCAGTGATTTATTTCAATTCAACTATTGTACGATTAAAAGACTATTAATACCGGAATAAAGCTTTTTGCCGGTGAGATTTCAATTCAACTATTGTACGATTAAAAGTTGCGGCTTTCACCGAATTAAACTGCGATTCCTCAAATTTCAATTCAACTATTGTACGATTAAAAGCATGGTCCATCTCTTTTATATCCAATTCCCTAAGTGTATTTCAATTCAACTATTGTACGATTAAAAGCAATATGCACCTAATAGTATAACTGTATCTATATCATTTCAATTCAACTATTGTACGATTAAAAGACATTTCTGATATTTTGTCTTTCTGTTCTTCTTCAATTTCAATTCAACTATTGTACGATTAAAAGCATGTATATCTTCTGCCTCGCCAAAATATCTTTCATTTCAATTCAACTATTGTACGATTAAAAGTTCAAGGTGCAATACTCATTCTCCAGAAAGATATTTATTTCAATTCAACTATTGTACGATTAAAAGACATTTCTGATATTTTGTCATTCTGTTCTTCTTCGATTTCAATTCAACTATTGTACGATTAAAAGAATGTTTTTATTTTATCTCGGACATCGCCATATTTATTTCAATTCAACTATTGTACGATTAAAAGTTCATATTCACGTTTTCAAGCAGAAACTTAACATTATTTCAATTCAACTATTGTACGATTAAAAGTAAAATATCCGCTGTAAATGCATTGTATACAGTTAATTTCAATTCAACTATTGTACGATTAAAAGCGGGGCTACAACCGTGCAAGCTTTGAACGCAACAACATTTCAATTCAACTATTGTACGATTAAAAGCTATTCAGGTTGGCGGACGAAATCTTATACGAAAATTTCAATTCAACTATTGTACGATTAAAAGGGGTTGTTGGTGAAAACGTTGGTGGAATCCTCAGTAATTTCAATTCAACTATTGTACGATTAAAAGTGGTATTAAATGCTGACTTAATAAGATTCATACAAAATTTCAATTCAACTATTGTACGATTAAAAGAAAGGCGAAGTAGACCTTACGAAGGAACAAGCACATTTCAATTCAACTATTGTACGATTAAAAGAACTTTTCGCCACTCTCCGATTTGCCTGCACGCTATTTCAATTCAACTATTGTACGATTAAAAGTCAACAGCCTGCGCTACATTTCCCGAGATATAAAATTTCAATTCAACTATTGTACGATTAAAAGCAATTTTGTTGTAAATAATCTTGTTATTAAGAGGTATTTCAATTCAACTATTGTACGATTAAAAGACTTATAGCATTACTTTGCGCTGTGCTAGCATATCCTATTTCAATTCAACTATTGTACGATTAAAAGCTTTTGTAAAATCTATTACACCGGCAACAGTATCATATTTCAATTCAACTATTGTACGATTAAAAGTTTAATAAAAATAAAGTCGACATACTCAACTCTATTAATTTCAATTCAACTATTGTACGATTAAAAGTTTTTTTCCGCGTCCTCAAATGTTTTTATTTTATCTATTTCAATTCAACTATTGTACGATTAAAAGTAACCCCCGCAGCTAAAAGCAAACGGTCAACCTCTATTTCAATTCAACTATTGTACGATTAAAAGCTCTATAACCGAATCAGAGTATATATTCCTCTGCGAATTTCAATTCAACTATTGTACGATTAAAAGTGAGCCGTCTTTCCCTAAAAGTATTTCTATATCTCCAATTTCAATTCAACTATTGTACGATTAAAAGTATATTTCCATTCCGATATTTACTTTTGTATCTTCGATTTCAATTCAACTATTGTACGATTAAAAGCTAAGAGAAATGAACTGATTGATAAGGTTAAATCACATTTCAATTCAACTATTGTACGATTAAAAGCATACGCGGGCGGCTTATATATCTTTCTATTAAGATAATTTCAATTCAACTATTGTACGATTAAAAGGACATTGACCTCAACAAAGAGGTTACGATTAAGTAATTTCAATTCAACTATTGTACGATTAAAAGAAGAGAAATGAACTGATTGATAAGGTTAAATCACATTTCAATTCAACTATTGTACGATTAAAAGAAGGCACCGTTGGCATATTCAAGGTAATTAGAAGTTTATTTCAATTCAACTATTGTACGATTAAAAGTGTTATTCCTACAAGGGCTGCTAAATAGTCTATAACATTTCAATTCAACTATTGTACGATTAAAAGTGGAATATCCGGATCCGGATTTTCCTCTTCAGTCTATTTCAATTCAACTATTGTACGATTAAAAGTTCTTTGCCTGGTATAATCCGAATATGTTGTTGCCCTATTTCAATTCAACTATTGTACGATTAAAAGACCGCTCATCATTGAGGATTTGTGCTTATCGACGTAATTTCAATTCAACTATTGTACGATTAAAAGAATTTGGAATCAAGCAAATGCAGCACTGACTATTAAATTTCAATTCAACTATTGTACGATTAAAAGTGATTTAACGACATCTAATCCTAATCCTAAAGATATTTCAATTCAACTATTGTACGATTAAAAGTATTTGATGAAGTATTTCGAGTGCTTAAATCTGAATTTCAATTCAACTATTGTACGATTAAAAGACTAGTTGCACAGTGGAAACCTCCGATTTGCCTATATTTCAATTCAACTATTGTACGATTAAAAGGCCGGGACAGTTCTTTTGATTTCTTTTGCTTTCTCTTATTTCAATTCAACTATTGTACGATTAAAAGAAATCCCTTTGTGTTCTCACCGTCAAATATGACGTATTTCAATTCAACTATTGTACGATTAAAAGAGGTTGATAAAATAAATAATTATTATTGATAATCAATTAATTGCCATTTCATTTGTCCCCACAAAGATATA
>JGI20214J51088_10001895_pt1 | contig 14154 bp, 14 predicted proteins | sample WetSurMetagenome_FD_51088 | JGI IMG/M metagenome (IMG submission 51088) | reverse complement strand
ATATTTGCAGACCGAAAAGGAGGTGCCATAGCTCAGTCGGTAGAGCAATGGACTGAAAATCCATGTGTCCCCGGTTCGATTCCTGGTGGCACCACCCTGAAAGGCCGCCCGATTAACATCGGAGCGGCTTTTTTTTTCACATTACCCGAACTCACACACACACTTTTTTTATAGTAACATCAAGATCTTGAAGGTCTTTGTTTTTCAGTCATAACCCCTAATGCTATCTTAACTATGTGAATCATGCAACTTAATTAAATTATTGTGTAATGATCAGACTTAAATATGGCTTTACCTTTCGGATTAATAATTTTATCATAAAACAAAGAATATCAAACAATAACTCTGCATTTGAAATGGATCAAGGGGTTATAAAGTCTTAATAACACTGGTAAGGATTGGCATAGTAAATAATTTCAGATATAAGTTTTGTAATTAAATCATATTAAGGAGGAAATAACATGAAAATTGATGAAAACATCGATCCAAAACCTGGAAATGAAAATGCAGAGGCCAGGAGAAAAGAAGCAATTATCAGGGAAAATGAAAGCAGGAGCAGGAAAGAAGAGGTTAAAAAAGCTGTAGTGACGACTGCAATCATTGGATTCCTGATTCTGCTGATTACGGGTATAATCGCTTTTTCAATTTATAACCGTGATCATAAAAAGCTGCTTAGTCAGATGGACGCGCAAAAGAATTCTTTTACCAATATCATAACTTCACGGGATTCAGTGATAGGTGATTGGGTAACTACTTTTGGAGATGTTGAAAGGAATATCGCGATTATAAAGGAAAAAGAACATATTATCGCCACTAATTCCTCGAATATGGAATTATCAAAGGATAAGAGGCAGCAGGTGGTGGAAGATATTAAATACATCAATACTCTGCTAGAACAAAACAAAAAGAAAATTGCCTCTTTAAATGCTCAGTTGGGTAAGTCAGGCGGAACAATAAAGGCTCTGCAAAATACTATCTCTGAACTGGAAGCATCAGTTAAAAAAAGCGAGACTGAAGTTTCGGACCTGAAGACCATGCTTCTCAGTAAGAACTTCGAGATTGAACAGTTGAATACTAAGAATTCAGATTTGCAGACCACAATAGTTCAGAAAGATGAAAAAATAACCACTCAGACTAATGAGATGAATAAGGCTTATTTTGCACTTGGAACATATAAGCAGCTTAAGGCTAAGGGTCTGTTAACGAAGGAAGGTGGATTCATTGGTTTAGGCAAAACGAAGACTTTGTCCGGTAGCTTTTCCGACAGCTCATTCGTTCAAATCGATATCACTGTCACCAAATCAATTCCTGTAAATTCAAAAAGCGCTAAGCTCATTTCAGAGCATCCTGCAGGTTCCTATCAGTTCAATCGGGATAACAACAAGAGAATTGTATCAATCGAGATATCTGACCCGGCACAATTCTGGAAAATTTCAAAATATGCTGTTCTGGAGATTACTAAGTAATTGAATTCAGTTATCGGCAGCATCAATTTTATAAATATTTAATTCATGAACCCCGTAATATCACTGATTTACGGGGTTTTGAATTTTGAAGGATAATTGATACTGACCTTCTGCCGGGCGAAAAGTTTATGATATTGGTTTGCCTGCTGCCCCGGCCCCTGAAACATTAATTCTTTTATGGCAATGATTATTCGTATCTTTGCACAATGAAAGAAGAAATATTAATACCAATTACAAAAGAGGAAGATTTTGTAGCTGCCAATAAACGCAGAGACACATACGCCCTGACGAGAGATTTACAGGCGATGGAATTCAACCAGGCTATTGTGACCAGAGAAGGTATGGAAGCTAAGAACCTGGTTAAATGCGATAAATGCGGAAAGGAATTTGCAGCAGGTACCAATTCTAAAGATTCTCAGACCTGCCCTTCGTGTAAATCTGCAAAATAATCAGGTTCCGAAGGTCTGTTAGACCCTCTTTCCATATAATTACATTGATTTTATGAATCGATGATAACCGATCATATTTACTCCTTCCCGGGAGTTACAGGTATATATGCCATATTATTTTGGTTATTATTAGTATTATATCAGGTTAAAGTAAATTCTGTCACGGCGAATCCCCAAACTTATCAGAGAATTGATTGTTAGTATTTTGCCGACTCTTATATCCGAAAGAGTCTTCATAACATTCAAACTTCAAAAAATCAATCTGATATGATACATTCATTTAAATATACTCTTACTGCTCTTTTACTTATATGTACATTAACCGGGCTTGATTCCTGTACGAAAAAGACAGCTCTGCCTTCAATTTCAACCAGTGAAGTGACCGATATTAATCAAACCACAGCATCTGCAGGTGGTACAATAACCAGTGACGGCAACGCTGATATTACTTCAAGGGGTGTATGCTGGTCGGGATCAGTTAATCCGACAATTCAGGATAATGTCAGCGATAACGGTTCAGGTACAGGATCTTTTACAAGCATAATCAACGGGTTGAACCCTGCGACTCTCTATCACTTAAGAGCCTACGCTACAACCATGTCGGGTACTTATTATGGGACAGATCGTCAGTTTACTACATTAGGGAATAGCAACGGTTCAGGGAATAATGGCTCCGCATCTCTTATTGTTGAAAATCAGAATTTCGTAAATTCAGCCGGAAACTGGAGCGGGGTTCTGATACCACATTCAACTCCGGTGAATCTGATTTTCCGTAATAATGTTGTAACCTCTGTTAATTCTGAGGGCTATATGCTTCAGGCAGGAGATGAGGCACCGGCCAGCAGTAATAATAAACTTGACGGAGAAACAATTACAGGAAACAAATTTGTATGGAATGGTATTGATAAAGCAAGTACGATTACTCATGGTATATTTTCAGGTTACAATATTAACAGCACAATAAAATATAACTATCTCTACCGTGTTCCTACTGGCGTAGTTCTCAAATCAAATGGTATGACAAATACAGAAGGCGGCGTTGCATATAACATAATAAGCCGTTCAGGAAATATTGCAGTAGTAATCAAGGGAATCAATAATGTTCATGTCTATAATAATACCTTCTATTCTGATGAGGTAAAGTACACCAGCAATTCAAATCCCGGGACCAATTATGGTATTGTAGATGTATTTGCAAATGACGGGTTATCACCCATGGTTTACTCAAGGGGAACTAAAATAAAAAACAATATATTCTATACGGTCNATCAGATATCAAATATTACGATTGAAGAATCAGGTGATCTGGAAGGCTTTGAATCTGATTATAATGTATTCTGGTGTGAAGCCGGCACTCCTGTTTTTAATTATCTGGGAGCGGTGAAGACATTCTCCCAGTGGCAGGCATTAGGCTATGATACTCATTCATTTGTGGTGAATCCAAACTTCGCAGATTTCACTGACTTTGTGCCTTCCTCCCGTCTTGATTATGGAACTGATCTTGGTCCGGCCTGGCAGACCGGATTATCAGTTGATGCAACCTGGACTTTAGGGACCGCTCCAGGTACAGCAATTCAGAATGGAGTCTGGCAGTCGGGCGCCAGATTGCATTGAGTGGTAACCAGAACCTGCATAATTCCATAGGAATTTAAATCTCTTATTTACTAATTGTAAGAGAATAGTATTATTTTTATCTTGTGACGTTTTACCAGATAAGAGTACCTGTTCAGAATTTTAATAATTAGTATTTATAGACATGAAAACACAAAAATCGAGAAGAGATTTTCTTAAAATTTCCGCTGTTGGCGGTTTAGGAGCCATCGCTATGACTCAGCTTGGATGCAAGAATACTGCTGCACCAGTTACTTCTGCAGCTCCTGTCGTTGCAACAACTCCCGTTGCTGATCCCAAATCGTTTAATCTTGCATTGCAATTGTATACAATCCGCGATGCTATGGAGAAAGATGTGGTACTCGCATTGACACAGGTTGCAAAAATCGGTTATACAAAAATTGAGTTGGCAAATTATTCCAGCGGGAAGTTTTATGGTTTCTCACCTGCGGAATTTAAAAAAATTGCCACCGACCTTGGTCTTGATATATTCAGCAGTCATACACAGGTAGAAGCACAGGGTATTACTCTTGATAATGCGAAAAAAATGGCCGAAGATCATGCTGTTCTGGGCGTAAAATATTGTGTTCAGCCATGGGTAGTTGAAGAAGCCCGTAAAACCATCGCAAGTTATCAGAAGATGGTTGCTGACTGGAATAAAGTAGGTAAAATCATGAAGGAACACGGGATTCAGTTTGGCTATCATAACCATAATTTCGAGTTCGACACAATTGATGGCAAAGTACCATATTTTGATGTTTACATGAAGGAGATGGACAAAGACCTTATTACCATGGAAATTGACCTTTTCTGGACAATCAAGGCCGGACATAATCCTGTTGATATTTTCAATAAATACCCGGGCAGGTTCCAGATCTTCCATATGAAAGATGCTTATACGAAAGAAGCTCCGTTCTTTGTTCCTAAAAGTGTTGATATGGCACCTGTCGGTGAGGGAATCACCGATTTCAAACCTATTCTTGCTGCCAAAGAGGTTGCAGGTATGAAACATCTCGTTGTTGAGCAGGATTGTTCATTCACTGATATCAGAACCAGCATCGGTAACCTGGCTTCAAAAATACTGATCTGATGCTTCAGAGCATATATAATCAAAACCCGGAGGCACCTGCCCCCGGGTTTTTAATTTTATCATTTCCGGTCCATTTTCTCATTAAGATTATACTTCATCTCCTTTTTTAAGATAAAACCCAACAACATTTAATCCTTCGTTTTTCCTGTAATACTCCGGCTCTGTAAGCCTGGCAAGTCCGAGACGTTCGNCCCTGATCATGGAACTGCCGTCTTTCTGTTTCATCACCTGAATCCCTTTGGTAGTTCTGCTTCCTACCGGATTGATCAGCCTGGTATTGAAGACCACCACTTTTTTAATGTTACTCATAGTAACCAGGTCTATATCTTCATCAATATGCTCAATAAAGATCAAGCCTGATTCATTGTTGAACGCGTTCCTGAGCTTTTTCCTCTGATATTCGGTGCTGAAACTATTCATAGTAATCTTACCGATCTTGCCATTTTCAAATGCGACGATCAGGTAACCCTTATAGCCTTTATCCCCGGTTACATAAACCGGTTTTTCGCCTTCTTCGTATTCAACCTTGTCTACTGCCTGATGAATATTGTATATTTCCTTTTTAGAAATTTTATAAACATTACATAATGAAGTGAATACCAGTATTTCATTTGAGTTAAGATCATTAGCAATTTTAACCGGTATCTGATTAAATGTCTCTTCCATAGTTTATCGGGTTTAATTTCAGCAATAAAGATAAAAATAAAACTGCTCCCCCGATCTTCATCCGTCATTCAGAAATTAACCTGACTCCGGCATATTTTTTCTCTACTTATTATGGAAAATTTAAATGAAAATTTACAAAAATTGCTCAGGTTATTATTTTCTTTATCATATTTGCGCAGAATTATTACTTAGATAAGGTGAAAGAAGTGAATTTCATAATTTGTGATAAATGTGGTTTCCGGTTCAGCAGGGAAGAGACCGATAAGCATTGTTCAAATTGCTTTGCCTGTACCGGATGTGAAATCTATTATTGCCCGGTTTGTGACTTTGAAATTATAATAACACCAGTAAAAAGCAGTCGCCAGTCAGCGGAGAAGAAATAGGAACGTTTCTCTTCAATGATACACTTGCCGTAAGATTTGACTCATATACATTAATAGCAGATTTTTCTTTGGAGATATCTTTCCAATTCCGAAGAATTCTGAATAATTTTTTGATTTATAATCGTTAATCAGACTTTTTTTGACTCTCTTTGATAATAAATTGAAAATATGTTTCTGTCTTCATATTCCCTCATGGATATACTGCTTAGCCTTACGCTCGCATTTATCATGCTGGGAGTGGGGTTGTCACTAACGACAGAAAATTTTAAAGCCATCTTCTTATTTCCAAAGTCACTTATTATAGGCCTGGCATCACAAATTGTTGTCCTGCCTGTTATTGCCTTCATTATTTCTTATTTTTCAAATATGTCACCCGCCCTGAAGGTTGGACTGATTATTCTCGCCTCATGTCCCGGGGGAACTACTTCAGGATTGCTTACATATTATTTCAAGGGGAATGTGGCACTCTCAATTACATTCGCCTCAATAAACAGTCTCCTCACACTGTTTACCATCCCGTTTATAGTTAATCTGAGCCTTCTATATTTTTTCGGGAAATCAACCGTGATCCATCTTTCCTATTTGGAAACGATAATCCAGATCTTTGCAATAACAATCATTCCTGCATTAATCGGAGTTTTTATCAGATCTTCAAAACCAGTATTCGCATTAAAGATTCAACGTCCGGTAAAAGTATTGCTTACGATTGCTTTGGGAATAGTTTTTGTAATGCTTTTTTTTGCAGGGAAGGAAACCGGGGGAATCGGAATTACTGTAGAAGAGGTAATGGGAATACTCCCGTATGCACTATTGCTGAATGTTCTTTGTACCGCCTGGGGGTTTTTTCTTGGTAAAATAACCCGACTGGGGATCAGGAATGCATATACAATAGGCATTGAGGCATCGGTACACAATACCACACTTGCCTTCCTGGTTGCCGGAACGCTGCTTCATGATCCGGAAATGGTAAAACCATCGCTTATTTATGCAATGTTCTCTTTCTGGACAGCAGTCATTTACAGCATTATTGTCAAGAAGGCTACCGGGTGCCGCATATTCGCTGAGTTTAAATCCTGATTTTTTCAGTATTAAAGAGATTGGCTTAAAAGTCTAAAATCTTAAATGATTTACTATCTGTGTATTTATGAAGCTCCTATATGGCTCGAAAGAAATGTTATACTTCAGAATTCTTGTAACAAGTTCATTAGAATGAAATTTCACAATTTTAAATATTCTTTAGATTTAAGTTACCCCCTTCCCAACCTTCCCCCACGGGGGAAGGAGTGGTTTTCCTTTCCCCCGTGGGGGAAAATGAAAGGGGGTTCAAGATAAGAAAGGGGATATTAAATTGTGAAATTTTACTTTTTCTCCCTTACTCCTTGTTTTAGAGGTACCTTGAATTGCCTTCCGTAAAAATTATTCTTCAAAGAGTCCATGCCCCAGAAAAGACTGTCCAGGCGATTCATATTGTTTCTGAACCTCTCGAGAAAGAAATCCTTCTTATAGAAGTCATATTTCAGTAAAGAATCACTGAAAAAGAAATCATTGAAAAACGGGTCCTTTGAAAAAAAGTATTTATGGTTAAACTGATTCTTGAAATTGTTGAAAATGCTGTCCCTCAGTCTAGAGTTGCTTTTAACATTTGAGTAGTAGTAAGAATAAGTTGAATCAAATTTTACCAGATTCCCGTTTTTATCAAACTCTCTCTTAACCTTTATATCGGTATGCGGAGCGTTTGTATCAGCTTTGCTGATGGTCTCATGCGATTTAGTCTGGCCATTGCAGCTTATCAATATAACTGACATTATAATGGCAATAAATACTTTGTTTAACATAGCTTTGAGTTTTAATGTTAAATACTGATCAACCTTAAAATCTCGTCAGATGTTATACCAGACTGTTACCCGGGTCCTTTAAGAGATGGATATCTGTCTGGCAGGCTTTGGTTTAGCTTCTTCCTTTTTTGGAATAACTACTTTTAGAATACCATTTTCATATTTTGCTTTAATCTTTTCACTGTCTGCAGAATTTGGCAGTGTAAAGGAGCGGCTGAATGACTGGTAACTAAATTCACGCTGAGTGAACTCCTGTCCATCTGTGGTTTCTTTACCAGTTTCTTTATCAGATGAAATAGTGAGCAAATCATGATTCAGTTCAATATTGAAATCATTCTTTGCTAAACCCGGAGCAGCCATCTCGACTTCAAAGGATTCAGAATTTTCCTTAATATTCACTGATGGCAGTGTCGTATTTGTATTAGAGTAATTCCGGTTCGACCAGTTAAATAAATCGTTTTCAAAAAAACGGTCGAACACTGACGGCTGATGATTTAAAAATCTTACTGTTGACATAGTTCAATCCTCCATTTTAGTTAAACAATTTTATTTCCTGTTAGCCATTATCAAATGAAATGCCATTCAATCAGGAGATAAATTCGGAGGAAAATTATTTGTCAGATTTTCAATTAATTATTTTTCCGGATAGATTTTATGTATGAAAAATTGACATATTTATCTTGACAAAACATGTAAAAATGTCATACAAACAGCTAGTAATGACCGTATTGGTCAGGGAACTGCAGGAAAAAACCGGCAGGAGACTAATATCCAGTTGAGAATTTAATTTTAAGCCTGTATCAGGTCGGAAGGAACTCCCTTAANCCTGGATATGTCGGCTATCTTTTCTTTTATATTAAAGCCGGAAGTACATTTGACGCTGCAGGCTGAGCAATTCAGACATTCATTCGAATATCTCACTTCAGCCATTGTCTGCCAGGCCTGCCTGATATTCCTGTACCCATAAGCGTACATATAACTTCTCATCATTGTCGGAACATCAAGATTATACGGGCAGTCAGAAAGGCACTTTTTGCACTGAAGGCAGTAGAGTCCAGGCTCATTTATGAGACCGGCAATATTCAGATCCTTTAATTCCTGATCGGTCATATTCAGGGTGCTGATAAGGGCCAGATTATTCTTTAACTGGTCGAATGTAGACATCCCCGATACTATGGATGTTATATTTTCATTCTTTAGAACCCACTTCAATGCGGCATTGATATTTATAGGGGTACCTGATTTCTCTCTGGCAGCACCTGCTGTTGACTTCATGGCTACAATTCCCATTCCTGCTTTAGCGGCATACGAAATTGCATTATTCATTGATTCATTACCGGCTGATTTGAAGTTATAAGCCGGCATTGCAATATCATATATTCCGGAATCAGCAGCAGCTTTGAGTGCTTCCTCTGTATCACTGTGCGAAGCGATTCCAACGAACCGGGTTTTCCCCTGCTTTTTAAGCTGTGTAAGTGCCTTAAGAACTCCTTCATTTAATACAGTTTCTTTTTTTCCGGCATAGGGAAAAAGAAAAACATCGACATATTCGAGCCCGAACCGTTTGAGGCTTCCTTCAGCTTTCTTTATATAGGCAGCCGGATCAAATCCCTTTATAAAAGTACCCGAACGCATGTCCATGCCGTCAGGCGGTACAGCAGTTCCTATAATAAATGAATCACGGGCCAGACCTTTCAGTCCCTCCCCGACAAGCTGTTCATTTTTGCCTTCACCATAATAAGTTGCTGAGAAGAATAGCCTTACACCGGCTTCATAAGCTGCCCTTACCAGACCAGATGTTGATGTATCTGCAGTACCCATGCTTATCAACGGAACTTTTAGCCCGGTTTTTCCAAGAATCCTTGCAGGCAACTCCGGAGGAGCCGGATTCAACACGGAATCAGCTGCACTTTTTCTTATAATACCCGGAACCAGCGCAACGCCAGAAAAACCAAGAACACTTTTTTTCAGAAATTCACGACGATTATCTGCTTTCATGGCTGAATTAAGATTTGGTGACTATTTTATATCAATTATTGTAATGGCCTATAAATTTATCCAATTTTAATGATTATTTCAATTGATGAATTAATTAAAGTATTTTTGGATTCATGATTACTATTATCGACTTTAAGACCGGTAATCTCGGTTCCATACAGAATATACTCAGGAGAATCGGAGAGGAGTCAGTCATCACCTCTGATAAAGACGAAGTTGCCAGAGCCTCAAAAATCATTCTTCCGGGAGTTGGAGCTTTTGATACAGGAATGAGGAACCTGGCTGAACTTGATCTGATTGATATCCTGAACAAAAAAGTGATTGAACAAAAAGTTCCTGTCCTTGGGATTTGTCTGGGCATGCAGCTGATGTCAAAAGGAAGCGAAGAGGGTGATCTGGCTGGACTAGGGTGGATAAATGCTGAAACGGTACGGTTCAGGTTCGAAAATACCTTAGAATATAAAATACCGCACATGGGTTGGAATTTTATCAGGCAATCGAAAAATTCGAGGCTACTTGAGAATATGTTTCCCGACGCGAGGTTCTATTTTGTTCATTCCTATTTTTTCAGGGCTGATCAATCCGACGATATACTGACCACCACTTCTTATGAGATTGAGTTTACCTCAGCCGTTGAACGGGGAAGCATTCTCGGAGTGCAGTTCCATCCTGAGAAAAGCCATAAATTCGGAATGAAACTTTTAAAAAATTTTGTTGATTTCTATTGACATGAAGATAAAAAGGATCATACCATGCCTTTTATTAAGGAATAACGGACTTGTTAAGACTGTCAGATTTAAGGATTCCACATATATCGGTGATCCTATAAATACCGTTAAAATATTCAATGAAAAGGAAGTGGACGAGATCTTTTTTCTTGATATTGATGCTACGAAACTTAAAAAGGAACCACCGTATGAACTAATCCATAATATTGCCAGCGAATGTTTTATGCCATTTGCCTATGGAGGCGGAATTCATTCGCTTAAGCAAATTGAAAGAATAATTAAATCAGGAGCTGAGAAAGTAATTATTAATTCCGAGGCATTTTTAAATGAGGATTTTCTCAGGGAGGCTGTACAGCAATTTGGAAGCTCAACCATCGCTGTTTCCATAGATGTTAAAAAGGAGTTTTTTAAAGGGAATGTTGTATATATAAAGGGAGGTACCCAAAGCACAGGAATAACTCCCGTTGAATATGCCAAAAGAATTGAAAATGACGGAGCAGGAGAAATCTTAATAAATTCAATTGACAGGGACGGGGTTATGCAGGGATATGATATTGAATTGATTAAAAATGTTTCATCTGCAATCAGGATGCCAATTATTGCCTGTGGCGGCGCCGGTAAGCTGAGTGATTTCGGAATGGCTGTCAGGGAGGGTGGCGCTTCAGCAGCAGCTGCAGGAAGCTTTTTTATATTTCATGGAAAGCGAAAGGCAGTGCTGATAACATACCCCTCCTATACTGAAATATCGGATCTTTTTAATTAATAATATGTCTGAAAGAGCATATCAGATTTGTAATCGCTGTATAATGGATACTTCCGATCCCCTGATCATTTTTGATAGGGATGGAAACTGTAATCATTGTAATTCAGCCATTGAACTTGCAGAAGAAACCTGGTTTCCCGATCAAAGGGGTGAAAAAATCCTGGATAAGCTGCTTGAAAAGATAAAGCTTGAAGAGAAGAACAAGGAATTTGACTGCATCATAGGACTCAGCGGAGGTGTCGACAGCTCATACCTGGCATATTATGCAGTCAGCAAAGGGCTTCGTCCTCTTGTTGTACATGTGGATTGTGGATGGAATTCCGAACTGGCTGTAAGGAACATTGAAAATGTAATCAAGAGACTAAATATAGAACTGCATACTTACGTTGTCAACTGGGAGGAGATGAAGGACCTGCAGAGAGCCTTCTTCAAGGCCAGCCTGCCTGACCAGGATATCCCACAGGATCATGCAATTTTTGCTGCGCTTTACCATTTTGCCGAAAAGAACAATGTGAAATACGTTTTTAACGGATTGAACTTTGCAACTGAATGTATAATGCCTGAAAACTGGGGATATCAGGCTATGGATTACCGTCACTTGAAAGCAATACATAAAAAATTCGGACAGCACAGGTTAAAAGATTACCCTCATCTTAACTTTTATCAGCGATACATTTATTACCCTCTGATAAAAAGAATGAAGATCATCAATCCGCTGAATTACATTGATTACAAGAAAGACGAAGCTATTAAAACCATGCAAAATAAACTTGGATGGCAATATTATGGCGGTAAACATCATGAATCGAGATTTACCAAATTCTTTCAGAGTTATTATCTTCCATCAAAGTTCGGTTTTGATAAGAGGAGAGCACATTTTTCCAGTATGATAGTATCGGGCCAGATTTCACGAGACAGGGCTCTGGAGTTGATGCAGGAAAAAGTTTATTCAGAGAATGAGATAGTCAATGATATGGAATATGTGGCTAAGAAGCTCGACTGGTCACCTGCAGAATTCAAAGCCATCCTTGATTTACCTCCACGCCGGCATCAGGAATTTCAGACTAATGAAAGTCTTTTCAGGTTTGGGTTAAAGCTGAAAGACAAACTGAAGAATATTCTCAGGTAAATTCTGAATTTACCCCCCTTCAGGGTGGCAGGGGGGCCTTAGAACCCGTTAAGTTTCATCGTTACCGTCGGTATCAGCAGCAAAAATCCCAGAATAATCAGAATCAGCAGTATAGGGGCTATCCATTTAAGCCATTTTACATATGGGATCCTGGCCATTCCAAGAACCCCAATTAGCACACCGGATGTTGGCGCAATCATATCAGTGAAACCTGCTCCAAACTGAAATGCCACTATTGTTGCCTGTCTGCTTAATCCGACAATATCTGAGAATTCAGCCATTATAGGAATAGTAAGAGCCGCTTTGGCTGATCCCGATGTGATGATCAGGTTAAGGACAGACTGAAAAAGATACATGATCGAAATCGCTGAGATCTGGTTTGCTCCCTTGAGTGCACCAGAAAGAGAATATAAAACAGTGTCAATGATCTGACCGTCTGTAAGGATTGCAATTATGCCACCTGCGAATCCGACCACCAGCGAGGCAGAAACGATATCCTTTACTCCTTCAACAAAGAGCTTGGTCGTTTCGCCGGGTTTTTTGCCCGAAGCGAATCCGGTAACAATTCCCATTGCAAGGAAAAGNGCGGCGATTTCCATAATATACCACTGGTATCCCAATACTCCAACCACCAGGTAAACCATCGTGAATCCAAGTACAGTGAGCACAAAAAAATGAATCGATCGCCTCAGAGAAAAAAAGCTCGAAATGAAAAACAGACCGGCAAGAATGGGCATAATCGGTGCTGAGACAGTCGACAATCCGACCACCAATTTTGTAACAGGATATTTTATAGCGAATAGTGCTAGTGCAATACTTGTCATAAAGGCAACGACCCATGCTGATTTGGGAGTATAATATTTAATCTCGTCGAGATGCGAGTTTCCTTTTTGTCTCCAGTATTCATCAGCTTCGTACATCGGGCTTCTTTTTGGATTTTTCCTGATCCTTGAAGCATACCAGAGCACGAAAGCAATACTGACAGTTGTTATAATAAGCCAGCATAATGTCCGGTATTCTATACCTGAAAACATCGGAACGCTGGCCAGTCCCTGTGCAATTCCTACTGTAAAGGGATTGAGAATCGCAGCAGCGAATCCTACATGAGCAGCAAAATAGCACAGACAAATCCCAATAATTGAGTCATAACCCATGGATATTGCAAGCGGTACGAAAATAACAGCAAAAGCGATTGTCTCTTCAGCCATTCCGAATATTGCTCCAAACAAACTGAACAATATCATTACAAGGGTAATAATTATATTGTTAACTCCGAGAAATTTTACCACTCTGTATCGCTCCATCCTTTGTGTAAAACCAAGGAATGAAAAAATTCCTATATCAATAGCCTTTGTCTCATTTACAATCCAGAAGGCTCCTCCCAGCATCAGAATAAATACGATGATATGCGACATATTAATAAAGCCCTTGTAAAAGGCGGAGAAGATCTGCCAGGTCTGAGGCTGGCTTTCCACATAATGAAATGAGTTGTTCACTATAACACTGCGGTCTACTCCGTTTACAGAAACTGTATGCCTGTCATATTTTCCGCCGGGAATAATCCAGGTGAGAACGGCAGCCATAATGATTATGCTGAAGACTATAACAAGGTTATGAGGGATAGTGAATTTGAAGCGCATAAATATTGTCGGTTGAGGTGAATGGTTATAGATTAATTCTGAATTTTTATTCAGGATAAAAGTAAAAATAATCAAAATATGATAATGAGTTCTTTTTGAGTACAAGAATAGCTAATTTTACTCTTGATAATATAAAAACACAGCTATGCTTCTGATCAGAAATGCAAATGTTTATGCCCCGGAATCGCTGGGGAAAAAGGAGATTTTCATTGGTGGTAATTCAATCCTGGCAATCGCTGATAAAATTGAGATGCCGGCAGGACTGGATATTGAAGTTTTTGATGCAAAGGGCATGACTGTTGTCCCGGGATTAATTGACAACCATGTGCATATCGCCGGGGCTGGAGGTGAGGGCGGCCCTGCAACGCGTACTCCGGAACTAAAACTTTCCGATAT
>JGI20214J51088_10001894_pt1 | contig 14155 bp, 14 predicted proteins | sample WetSurMetagenome_FD_51088 | JGI IMG/M metagenome (IMG submission 51088) | reverse complement strand
ATACCGGCTTTCAAACTTACCATACTTACCGGTTCTTTAGTCTGAACAATCAGACTCTTTTCCTTGTTGTCAATAAGGGCTGAATACCCAATTACCGATACCAAGCCGCCAATTGTAGCGGCGAGAATTAGAATTAACAGTTGTTTATTTTTCATTGCTTATTAATTTTATGCTTTATCTTTATGGTTATCATTTTCTACTGTTTACAAAAACTATTCCTTTAGCCGAATTAATAACCCCAAAATTAGGACATTTGTTTTGCCAATGTTTCTGTTTAACAATATTTAACGATGATCCGGGATCAGGTATCTTCTGTTTCCTGAAAAGGGTCAAACGGGTATTTTTTTTTAATTCATTTATATCCATGAAGAAGCTATCCATTTTGATTGTGTTGCATTTTGTTGTAACTGCAACATTTTGTCAGGTGTCTTATTATCCGGCTCCTGAAAATTTGTTAAACCGAATCTGGTTTCAGGATGCCCGGTTTGGTATGTTCATTCACTGGGGCGTATATTCCGTACTGGGTGATGGGGAATGGGTTATGAATATTAGAAAAATTGATAAACCGACCTATGAAAAACTGCCGCCTTTATTCAACCCTGAAGCTTTTAACCCGACTGAATGGGTATCGCTTGCCAAGACCGCTGGCATGAAATATATTGTAATTACCAGCAAACACCACGATGGTTTTTGCATGTTTAATTCGCGTTTCACAGATTGGGACATAACAGACCGGACCCCCTATAGAAAGGATGTGTTGAAAATGCTGGCTGATGAGTGCCATAAACAGGGTATAAAGCTCTTCTTTTATTATTCACAGCTTGATTGGTATCAGGGAAATTATTATCCCAGGGGTGAGACGGGGGCAACAGCAGGCAGGCCCGATAAAGGCAACTGGAACGAATACCTTCGTTATATGAATAATCAGCTTACGGAGTTGCTGACAAATTACGGACAAATTGGCGGTATCTGGTTTGACGGGTGGTGGGATAAAAGAGATGCTGACTGGCAATTGGATAGCACTTATCAGTTGATACACAGACTACAGCCGGGTTGCCTTATCGGCAGCAACCACCACCTGACACCAAAGCCAGGCGAAGATTTCCAGATGTTTGAAAAGGATCTTCCCGGATTTAACCATTCCGGATTTAGCAGTGAATCGAAAGTGGGCGCTCTTCCTTTGGAATCATGCGAAACCATGAACACTTCATGGGGATTTAATTTGTTGGATAAAAATTATAAAACATCGGAAGCACTCATCCGGTATATGGTTAGATCGGCTGGATACAACAGTAATTTTTTATTGAATGTTGGTCCTATGCCCAATGGTAAAATTCAACCCGAATTTATGGATACCCTGAAAAAGATTGGCCAATGGATGGAACGCTACGGTGAAACCATCTACACGACCAGGGAAGGTCCTGTTTCACCACGGTCATGGGGTGTTTCAACCAGAAAGGGAAACCGGGTTTTCCTCCATATTTTACAACCCGAAGACAATCATTTATACATTCCATCCCTGGGAAAAAAGATTGTTTCCGTTATGCTTTATGATACACGGCAAAAATTGAATTTTGTGGAAAGCAGGTCGGGGACCAACATTGACATTCCGGAAGATTTGGACCCTGTGCCTGATATTATTCTTGAGGTTACGCTGAAAGAATAAACAATTTGGGTCAGCAACGAAGCCAGTTTTTCAGAATCTCCATCCAAATGGCATTATCCGTTCTGCCTAATGAATAATTAATGATCAGATATAACTGAATAGTAGAATTGTTTCTGATATAGGTTATTCTCAAGGGTTTCCAACCAAATCCGAAATTTCGGGTTTCAAAAATGGTGAAAACAGAATCAAAACCGAGATATAATTCCTGAATATCACCACGTAACAAATTCAACTGAAAATCTTTTCCGGTTTTTTTTTCGGTACCGGTAAACAGGAGTATATCGCCGTTTATGCTGAGTGATCCCCGGTATTTGTGAAACGGGCGCATGAAACTGGTATGTGCTTCAAGCCAGTCGGCAAAGGATCTGTTTTTAATATCATCGCTGAAAGCGAGAAATGCAGATGATTCCAGGATCATGACAGACAATTTTTATTTACCTCACCCAGATGCAGCATTTTATTCATCGTGTCCACGGCATTACGCTGAATAACGAGCCTGTCGAAATATGGCTCATGAATAAATTGCTTTTGCACCATATTATCCAATAATCCGAGAAGAACATCATAAAACCCATTGATGTTTGATATTCCTATGGGTTTATTGTGATATCCGAGCTGAAGCCAGGTAAAGATTTCAAAAAATTCATCCATGGTTCCAATGCCACCGGGTAATACCATAAAGGCATCCGATAAATTGGCCATTAACGCCTTCCGTTCATGCATGGTTTTAACAATGTGCAGCCTGGTTAAGCCATGGTGCGCTAATTCAATATCTGCAAGCTTTTTCGGTATTACACCTGTTACTTCTCCGCCAAGCCTGAGCAGTTCATCGGCAAGAACACCCATTAAGCCAATATTTCCACCACCATATACCATTCCAATTTTTTTCTTATGCAAAAAACCCGCAAGATGAATACAATCATCAAGGAATGCATGGTCATTCCCGGTAGAAGAACCACAAAATATAGTTACTCTTTTAATCATAAACAATTGTGCAGAACCTTATCCAACCAAAGATAAAATAAAAAACCTAACAGGTGTTTACCTGTTAGGTGGCCATATTTATCTGACGTAAGTTGCTTCTTAATTAGTGGATGCCTCTGTTTTGGGAATTACTTCACCTTTAATGATGAGCGCAGTATTGGTTTCAGCTGCATTTGTGGTAACCATGGTACTCTTGGTAAACGCACCGCTTGAAGCTGCATTATAGGTGAGTTTAATGATGCCCGATTTTCCGGGAGCTATGGGTTCTTTTGGATAATCTGCCGCAGTACATCCACAGCTTGGCCTTACCGATGTAATGATAAGCGGAACCATACTGGGATTGGTGAACTCAAATTCAACCGTCACAGGTTTGCCTTGTTCAATCTTACCAAGATCAATGGTGGTTGTTTTGAATGACATGCCTGATACAGGCTTGGCAGCATCCTGTGCATGAGCACACGACATAAACCCTGTAATGGTCAGGACTACGATAAACGTAGATAAGATATTTATTGCTTTCATATAAAATCTGTTTTGATTTTTTATTTGATGCCTAAATTACGGTTATTCCGCTAAAATTGTTTTAAAATTTTGTTAAAATTATTTAAAACAGCGGGAAGTATACATCTAGCCCAAACCTTATTTTATCATTCCAAATTTGTAGATTTTTATGGGGCTACAGGCAATTATTGGCTTGTATATTCAATTCTGGCTCAAATGAAACCCGCCTCAAATGGTCGTTTTTAAGCAATTCAATATCCGTTCAATATTTTTTTATCTAAAAAAGATGGATTATGAGAAATTAATATTAAATTTGACCAGATGGTTAAACCAAATAATTAAACTAATAAATTAAATTAAATGGTTAAAATTAAAGAGATACCTCAATCTACAGAAGAAAAGATACTTGAGGCTGCCAAGAAAGTTTTTGTAATTCATGGTATGGAAGGTACCAGTATGCAGCAGATTGCTGATGAAGCAAAAATCAACAAATCATTGCTGCATTATTATTTCCGCTCCAAGGAAAAGCTATTCGCCTATGTGCTGAAATATGCCTTCAAATTTGTTATTCCCCAGTTTAAGGTCATTCTTGAATCGGATGAGGATGTGTATACAAAAATTGAGAAGTTGGTGAACAGATATATGGACTTGTTGATGCAAAATAAATTTATTCCGGCTTTTATTCTGCATGAAATTAACCGTAACCCGGATGGAATAGTTGAAGTTATGCGTGGAGCAGGTGTTGATCCCCAGATGTTTATCGATCAGTTCAATAAGGAAATTCAAAAGGGTGCAATTCGCCCCATAGATCCTAATCATCTGATTGTAAATATCCTATCGCTATGCATTTTCCCGGTAGTTGCCAGGCCACTTGCTCAACGGCTCTTTTTCAACAACAATGAGCAGGCCTATCATCAGTTTCTTGAAGAAAGAAAGAAAACGGTACCTGATTTTATTATCCATTCAATTAAAGCCTGATATGAAGAACATATACTTGATAATCATTGGTGCAGCATTCAGTTTGATGTTGCATGCTCAGGGATCGGATACCTTGAAAATTGAAGATTGTATTGGAATAGCCGGTAACCGGAGTCCCGTTAGCAGACAGAGGGTACTTTATGATGAAGCGTTTAAGTATAAAATGAAAAACGTTAATATCAATTGGTATCCGTCAGTTGGTTTAAACGCTCAGGCAGTTTATAATTCAGAAGCAATTGATTTTTCAGAAATTATTGGCGGGAGCCTGCCAATCTCCATTCACTCATTGCCACAGGATCAATATAAGGTATGGGTCGAAATAAATCAGCAAATATTTGACGGGGGCACAACCAAAGCATTGAAAGGCATGGAAAAGGCAGGTCATGAAGTGGAAATTCAGCAAACCATGGCCGATTTACTTTCTGTAAGACAGCAGGTTACCCAAATTTATTTTTCATTGCTGCTTACCCAGAAAAGTGCTGAAATATTGCATATTTCGGTGAATGACCTTGTGGAAAAGAAAAATGTTGTACAATCTGGTGTCAAGTATGGTGTTGTTCCCGGGGAAAATCTTTTGGCTATGGATGCTGAAGAAATAGCATTACAGCAAAAGCTTACAGAATTGGATCTTTCGAGGGATCAATTTATACATATTCTTTCCATACTGATGGATACTACTATTCAAAGTGGGGTAAAATTAGTTGAACCGGTTGGTATTACAGCTACTGATGAAAATGGGATTAGACCTGAGATAAAGGCTATGGAACAACAGAAAGACCTCCTGCTAGCAAATCAGAAACTGGTTACTTCAGGTGACTATCCAAAATTATTTGCATTTTCGCAAGTAGCCTATGGCAGGCCCGGTTACAATATGTTGAGCAGGGATTTCCACACTTTTTATTCGGTTGGTGTGGGCATGAAATGGAATTTTCTGAATTATGGTGATCATAAACGGCAGAAGAAAATTCTGGAAATTCAGAAAGGAATTATTGATGTTAAACGCGATAATTTCAATGATCAGCTTGAAATTCAATTGCAAATGGAAAAAACCAACATCAGCAAGTACGAGGCTTTGATGCTGCAGGATGCTGAAATTGTTAAGTTAAGAAAGGCGATTGCCGAAAGAAGCCTTTCCAAACTGAATAATGGTTCTATAACATCAACTGATTATTTAACTGACATGAATGCGGAAATTCAGGCAAAGCTACAATATGAGCAGCACAAAGTTATGAAACTGCAATCAGCGTTTAATTATTTATTACTTCAGGGCAAATTATAAATACAGTAACAGCATATTTGAATATACTTATGAAAAGACAATTTAATCTCCCGGTAAATACAATAATCCTTCTGGTATTTATTGTATCCGCTGTGTCGTGCGGGAATAACGATAACAAATCCGATGCCTATGGCAACTTTGAATCCGATGAGGTATTGGTTTCCGCACAATCGCAGGGAACACTACTTTCGTTTGACGTCAGGGAAGGAAATACAGTAGAAAAGGACCAACTGGTTGGAAGAATTGATTCTTCTGTTGCCATGATCAAAAAGGAACAACTCATGGCACAGAGAAAAGTGATTGCTGCTAAGATGCGAAATCTTGACGCACAGTTGAATGTTCAGGCGGAACAACGCGTCAATATAAAAAGAGAAGTTGACCGAATGGAAAAACTATTGAAGGACAATGCCGCCACACAACAACAGTTTGATGATTTGGCCGGTAATCTGAAGGTGTTGGATTCCCAGACCGAAGCCTTAAAAACGCAGCGGAACATTATTTTGGGTGAAGAATCGATACTTCTTGCCCAGTTTGATGAAGTGAACGATTTGTTGAAGAAATGCCGTATTACTTCTCCAATCCGGGGAACAATTCTGGAAAAATATGCCGATGAAGGAGAATTGGTTACTCCCGGTAAATTGCTGTTTAAAGTTGCCAGTCTCGGCGAGATGGAACTCAAGGTTTTTGTCAGCGGATCGCAGCTTTCCTATATTGCCATTGGTGATACAGTGCAGGTATTCATTGATGCCAGTGATGACCGGGTACAAAAACTAGACGGCAGAATAAGTTGGATTTCCGCTCAGGTGGAATTTACACCCAAAATTATTCAAACCAGGGAAGAACGGGTGAACATGGTTTACGCTGTAAAAGTTAGGGTGAAGAATCCTGACGGCCGGTTAAAAATTGGAATGCCGGGAGAGGTGAATTTTGGCAATCAGGAATGAGGTGTTAAAATCTTACTTCAAATGCTCTAGGACTATGGTAAAAATAGGACAGTTATGATTGAAATAAGGAACGTAATTAAGCAATATAATACAGTGCGTGCAGTGGATTTGGTTAACCTAACCATTCCTGAACAATGCCTTTTTGGACTTATTGGACCCGATGGGGCAGGGAAGACTACACTTTTCCGCCTGATCACCACATTGCTGAAGCCGGATAAGGGGTCTGTTACAGTCTTTGGTAAAGACACTGTAAGTGATTATAAAGACATTCGCCGGTTCACAGGTTATATGCCGGGACGGTTTTCTTTGTATGCTGACCTTACCGTGACAGAAAACCTTTCTTTCTATGCTACTATTTTTGGAACAACGGTTCAGGCTAATTATCCGATAATTGAACCGGTATTTTCCTTACTTGAACCCTTTCGGAACCGTTTGGCAGGAAGACTTTCAGGTGGTATGAAACAAAAGCTTGCGTTATGCTGTGCACTGATCCATAATCCCAGATTACTGGTGCTTGATGAGCCCACAACCGGAGTGGATGCCGTATCCCGGAAAGAGTTCTGGGAAACCCTCGATGTACTTAAAAGAAACGGGATGACCATTATTGTTTCCACCCCTTACATGGATGAAGCCTATAGGTGCGACACAATATCACTGATGCAATCGGGCCAGATTATGATCACCAACAAGCCCGGTGATATTCTTACTGCATACAAAACACCGCTATTCGAAATCAAATCGGCCGACAGAATGAAAACACTTTCCATACTGCGTTCCATAAAAGAAGTGAAGCGAGCTTATTTGTTTGGCCACAGCATTCATCTAGCAGTCGATTCTATAGACTGTGATGCTGCATGGCTGAATTCCCGCCTTTCAATGGAAAATGCCGGTATTTCTGAGATCAAGCCGGTTGCTCCCGATTTTGAAGACTGCTTTATAGATGCTGTGGAATCCAAAAATGAATAAACAGGAAATGATGAACAAACCACTTATAATATCGGTACATAATCTGGTTAAGAAATTCGGAGACTTTACCGCCAATGATCACTTGAGTTTTGAGGTACAAGAAGGAGAAATATTCGGATTCCTGGGCGCTAACGGAGCCGGTAAAACCACTGCAATCAGGATTCTTTGCGGTTTGTCATACCCTACTTCAGGCGAACTGATGGTGGCGGGTTACAATGCTTATACCCAAAGAGATCTTATTAAAAAAAGCATTGGCTATATGAGCCAGAGATTTTCACTGTATGAAGATCTTACCATCAGGGAAAATATCAGGTTTTACGGGGGCATCTATGGTATGCGGAAAAATGATATCAGGAGAAAAACTGAAGAACTTATCCAAGAACTGGATTTGTCGGCAATTGCGAATAAACTGGTGAAAGACATTCCGCTTGGCTGGCGTCAGAAAGTGGCTTTCTCCGTAGCAATCTTTCATGAACCACGCATTGTATTTCTTGATGAGCCTACCGGTGGTGTAGACCCGTTAACCAGACGCCAGTTTTGGGAATATATTTATAATTCTGCAGCCAAAGGAATTACCGTCTTTGTTACAACGCACTATATGGATGAAGCTGAATATTGCGAACGTGTTTCTATAATGGCTGAAGGCAAAATAGAAGCACTCGACACACCGGAGAACCTCAAAAAACAATTTGGGGTAGACACCATGGATGAAGTATTTCTGAAAATAGCCCGCAAATAACTATCGCATATGAATCATCGCTTAACCTAAAATCGTTAACACATGAAACCATTTTTTGGCTTTGTTAAAAAAGAATTCATCCATATATTTCGTGATGTGCGTACGCTGGTTGTTCTGTTTGGCCTGCCCATTGCACAAATTCTAATTTTCGGATTTGTAATCAGGAATGAAATCCAGGATGTCCGGATCGCTATTCTTGACAAATCAAAGGATCCGGTAACCTTTGAAATTACTAACCGGATACTGGCATCCGGATTTTTTAAGCTCGACCGTTATCTGGAATCGGATGATGAAGCGGATAAGGTTTTTAGGGCAGGTAAAATAAGGGAAGTGATTGTATTTGACCATGATTTTGCCGACAGGCTCGAGAAAGAAAAAAAAGCTGATATTCAGCTTCTGGCAGACGCTTCCGACCCTAATTCGGCACGACTAATCGTTTCATACACGCAAGCTATTGTATCTACATACATAAATGAGATAAACAGCCAGTCACCTCAGCAGGTAAAAATAGAATCACGGACACGGATGATGTACAATGCCGATTTGAGAAGCGCCTTTATGTTTGTGCCGGGTACTATGGCACTTGTATTGATGCTTGTTTCAGCAATGATGACCTCTATTTCCATTACACGGGAGAAAGAAACCGGCACCATGGAAGCGTTATTGGTATCACCGCTTCGTCCACTACAGATCATTGCAGGAAAAGTAACACCCTATATCATTCTTTCTTTCATAAACGCGGTGGTAATCATTCTTATGGGGCATTTTATTTTTCAATTACCGGTGAGGGGGAGTCTGGTATTGTTATTTGGAGAAACCATCCTTTTTATTACACTGGCGCTATCCCTGGGTATAATGATTTCTACCGTGAGCAGCACCCAGGTTGTGGCTATGTTTTTATCGGCTTTTGCGCTAATGCTGCCAACCATGCTTTTGTCGGGTTTTATATTCCCTATTGAGAATATGCCGCATGTACTGCAATGGCTATGCCGGATTATGCCACCCACATATTTTATCGTGATCATTAAAAATATTATGTTAAAAGGAACCGGGCTGGCCGAAGTATGGAAAGAAACCCTCATTCTTATAGGCATGTTGGCCTTTTTCCTGAGTATTAGCGCAGCACGATTTAAAACCCGATTACAGTAAATAGTAACCACTTATGAGAACCATATTGCTTATTGTTCAGAAGGAGTTTCTTCAGATATTCAGAAACAAAACCATGATTCCCATGATATTTCTGTTGCCTTTTGTGCAGTTGCTCATATTGGTCAATGCGGCCATCATGGATATGAAAAACATTGAAATGATTGTGGTTGATAAGGACCTTTCCTCGTTATCCACGGAGCTGACCGAAAAATTTGCTCAATCACCTTTTTTTACTGTAGTTCGCCCGGGCTTTAGCGTAAAACAAGCGGAAGAAGCCATGCTGGGCAATAAAACCGATATGATACTTATTGTCCCTTCCGGTTTTGAGCAGCAGGTGTATCATCAGGGCAAAGCCGATTTACAGATACAGATAGATGCAATTAACGGAATGACGGCAGGCTTAATGAACAATTATGCAACACAGATCATCAATTCCTTTTATTTTGCAGTGCTTCAGGAGACAGGTAACAATGTGCTGATGAAAAATAATGTCAAAAGCATTTCCATGAATCACCGGTTCTGGTATAACAGTCAACTGAACTTCAAATATTATATGGTACCCGGTATTCTTGCAATATTACTTACGGTCATAGGAATGTTCCTTGCCTCCTTAAATCTGGTACGGGAAAAAGAAATTGGTACCATTGAACAAATTAATGTAACACCCATCAGAAAATATCATTTTATTATAGGTAAATTGCTTCCATTCTGGATCATAGCCATGTTTGAACTGATGTTTGGCCTTGCTCTGGGAAAAATCCTGTTCGACATACCTATGGAAGGCAATTTGTTGCTTCTTTTTGGTTTTGCCGCTTTATATCTGATTGCGGTGTTGGGAATAGGTCTTTTTATTTCCACCTTATGCGAGACACAACAGCAGGCACAATTTTTAAATTTCTTTGTTTTAATAACCTTTGTGATGTTAAGCGGAATATTCACGCCAGCCGAAAGTATGCCACATTGGGCACAAAACCTGAATGTAATTAATCCCATCGCCTATTTTATAAGAATTAATCGGATGGTTTTATTAAAAGGATCAGAGTTTAGGGATATTGCCGGAGATTATATTTCCATCGGTGTAATAGCCATCTTTCTGATATCCCTGGCAATATGGAAATATAGAAAGATTGCCTGATTATTGCAGATTTTTTTTGGTTTTTTTATGGAATTTACGGTATACGGTCATCTATTAAGAAAAACAAAACTGTATGTCAATGCTAAGTTCCTTTGATTCATCATGATAAATAACTTAATAAATAGACAGTTATTTATTGCTTCGGCATTTTTTTTGTAACTTTTTTATATATTTACGCCTCTTTAATAGGGGCACGTTCTTTACGTAAACCTATAAATTTTAGCAATGATAAACAGAGATTCGCTGCCGGATTTTATGACCATCATCGGTTTCACAGTGGCTGCCTTATTTGTGGCATTCGGCATTTATATAATCATGGCTCCTCAAATGGCTAATGTTCCAAAAGAGTTTCGCACGATTTTTGGAGTAACTGTAGTAGGGTATGGCCTGTTCAGATCGGTCATTATATACCAGAAAAGTAAACAAAGAAAGGAATCCGACGATGAATCAGATATGTAAAATAGGGCTGTTGGCAGTGCTGCTTTCCTCGTTGCTTACCTCTTCATGCAAGAATTACAGTCAGAATCAGATCAATAAGGAAACGCCAACCCGCGGTGACATAAAAATAGGAGTGGATGAAGCTTATACATTATTGGCCGATTCGGAGATTGCAGTTTTTGAGAACATATACCGGTATGCCAACATTACGCCGATCAGTGCATCGGAAGACAGCATTCTTAAACTGTTCCTTGCCGACTCTGTTCGTTTGATGATTACCAGCCGGAAGCTTACCACCAATGAAGAAGCTTTTCTGAAAGATAATTTGATTATTGCACGAACAACGCACATTGCTTGGGATGCCATTGCCTTTGTGATTAACAAGTCGAACCCAAACAGTAAAATACGGTATAATACCCTACAGGATATTTTTTCGGGCAATGTGGATAAATGGAAGCAAGTTAATCCAAAATCAGGGTTGGGAAACATAAAAGTTGTATTCGACAATCAGGGATCATCGAATGTTCGGTTGATCATGAAGAAATTTGATATCGACTCCCTACCCAAATATTGCTTTGCAACCAACTCAAATCCTGCGGTAATTGACTATGTTGAGCATCATCCCGATGCTCTGGGCATTATCAGTGTTAACTGGATCAGTGATCCGGATGATTCCATTACCCATAATTTTTTAGGCAGAGTTAATGTTGTTGCGGTTTCTCCCGAAGAATATTCGGAAGGAGATGAGTTTTACACACCGCATCCTGCTTATGTAGCTCAAAAGAACTATCCTTTTATCCGTGAAGTATACGCAATCAGCCGTGAAAGCATTAATGGCCTTGGAAGAGGATTTATTCAGTTTATGGCAGATGATAAAGGACAAAGAATTATCCTGAAGATGGGGATGGTTCCTGCAACCATGCCTGTCCGACTGGTACAAATCAGACATGAATAAATTGTTTCACTAATATATGCTTAAAATGAAACCGATGATTATTTTGTTTTGTAGCCTTATCTCATTGAATATGTTAGGTCAGGGCGATTTGAATTCCGCTCTGAAGCTAATCAATAGCCAGCAATTTGAAGAGGCAGAAAAGGTATTGGATGAACTGATAAAGAAAGACCCGGCTAACGGTGATTTATATTATTATTCCGGAGACGCATTACTGAAAGATTATTTATCCGATACATTCTCGAATTCTCTGGATGAATATGCCAAAAAAGCCGAAGCAATTTTTCAGACAGGGATTCAGAAAGCCCCGGCCAATGTTTTAAACCAGGTTGGTATGGGCGCTGTTACTTTGCTGAGAACTAGCGATACTATTAAGGCTGATGCATATTTCAGCCAGGCCGAAATTGCGGTTCCGCTGAAAATCAAGAAAAAGGATTATACCCCTCAAATGGCCATCATTCTTACAAATCTGGCTGCTGCTCAGTTATACGGCAGGGTGAACCGTTTTAAAAAAGCCATCAGCTTCTGCGAAAGGGCAATGGTTATAAATCCTGAAGACCCCAATGTTTACCTTATTTTAGGAGATATTTACATTCGGCAGAACGATGCATCAAACGCACTGCGCAATTATAATCAGGCTTTGATGAAGGATACCAAATCCCCGTTGCCGAAGATCAAAATCGGAAACATTTATATGCGTGTTCCAAACCTTGAGGCTGCACGTCCTTATTTTGAAGAAGCACAACAGATCGACTCAACCTTTGCTCCTGTTTACCGTAGCTTGGGTGAGTTATGGTCTATGGCAGGACGTCATGACCTGGCTAAAAAGTATTATTTCAAGTACATGCAGCTTTCGGGCAATACAACTCCGGCTAAAACCAGATATGCTGTTTCCTTGTTCAAATCCAAGGATTATGCCGGTGCACTTAATGTAATTGAGGAAGTTCTGAAGGTGGATGATTCACGTAATTATTTGAACCGCCTTGCCGGATATTCCGCTTTTGAAAAGAAACCCCAAGAACTGGATAAAGCCAAATCCTATATGGACAAATTTTTTGCAGATGCTAAGGATGAAGGCATTATAACCAGAGACTACGCTTATTATGGTCGTATTTTATACAAAATGGCCAACAAGGATTCTGTTGCACTCGATCAGGCATTTGCCAATCTCAGAAGAGCTTATGCCATGGATGAAACCGACAGGGCATTACTTACCGAAATAGCACAGGATTACTATTATGCAAAACGATACAGTGAAGCTATTGAAATGTTTCAGTTGAAAGCGCAGAAAGGTTGGACAGATGCTCCCGATGCTACCATGATTGCACGTGCTTACTATAATATGAAGGATTATACCAAAGCTGATGAGGCTTTTACAGCGCTTGTTATTAAGAATCCAAAAAATATTGACGCACAATTGTGGTTAGCACGTACTGCATCGCAAATGGATCCCAACAGTGATCTTGGCTTGGCATTTCCCAAGTTTGAAAACCTGGTAAACCAGGTGGGTACCGAAACCGATAAATACAAGAGTGCTTTACAGGAAGCCTATACCTATCTGGGATATTATCATCTGAATAAGAAAGAATATGATGCTTCCAAGGAATGGTATCAGAAACTTTATGACCTTGATCCCAACAACAAAGACTGGAAAATAACCTCACTCAATTCTTTTGCCCTGATCGCCTACAGGCAAAAGAACTACTCTGAGGCAAAAGATTATTATCAGCAGATATTGAAATTGGATCCGGGTAATACGCAAATTCAGCAAGTAATAAATGATTTGAATAAAGCTATCGCCGCCCAACAAAAGTAATTTTTTAGATTTTTATACAAAAAATTTGCTTTCTTTGTAGCCTATTAATTACATATATAATTATTAATACACTTAAAATAAAAATTGAACATGAAAGGACAATCTTTAGCTGAAGCATTAAAATCGACATTTGTATTGTTGGTTATTGTGCTGTGTTTGGTGGCCGGTTGGCTTATTTATTCCAAAATCATGGGTAATCCAATAAACTTTGAAGGCGGTAACCCCGAAGGTGCTGCTTTACCTGGTAACTATCTGGGCATTGTATACAAAGGTGGATTTATCGTTCCTCTGCTTATGGCAGTTAACCTGATCCTTCTTACCTTCGTTGTTGAAAGGTACATTATGTTATGGAGAGCAAAAGGCCGCGGTAACCTCAATGCATTCGTTCGCAATATCCGTGATCTTCTTAATGAAGACAAAATTGAAGAAGCTTCAAATCTATGCGACAAACAAAGAGGATCACTGGCAAATGTTCTGAAAGCTGGTTTACATAGATACAGAGATCTGCAGGGTGACAAGACCTTAATGAACGACCAGAAAGTATTAGCTCTTCAGAAAGAACTGGAAGAAGCCACAGCGTTGGAATTACCCGTTCTTTCACAGAATCT
>JGI20214J51088_10001893_pt1 | contig 14160 bp, 8 predicted proteins | sample WetSurMetagenome_FD_51088 | JGI IMG/M metagenome (IMG submission 51088) | reverse complement strand
TAAAACTTATCCGAATCATTATACAAAACTTTCATATCTGTAATGTACTTGAAATAAGTCACATCTACAGGATTATGAAGAGCCATAACCTGGACTGTATAGTATAAAATATCAGAGTCTTTAACATTCAGGTCACCTACATCACTGACATTCAGATTCCGTATAAGAGTACTCGTGTCAACAGAAGCTATCGTTGGAATTCGCGTCAGGTCTATTTTTTCATATACTGTCGGTGACTTAATTACTCTTTTTACAGTGGGGTCTCTTTCAAGCGACACATCAATTGTTACTGTCACATTCGGATGATCCTGTAAAATGGCAGTATCAATTTGCTGTGTTTTGTAGCCGGCACCCTTATAAAATATGCTGAATTTACCAGGAGCCACAGTGAAACTGTAAAGGCCGGTGAATTTATTGGGGAATCCAACATCGAGAGTATCTCCAGTAGTTTTATTAAGAAGATGAATAGAATAATTTTCATCGAACATAATCGTAGTATCCTGGAGGCTGTACTTACCGCGTATTTCAAACAACTGGTTGACATCTGTCTTTCCCATACCAAGATAGAATATCTCTTTCTTTTTATAATCAGTAATCATTGAATAATAAGCATTTTGCCCATTATTCACAGGCTGGAAGAATTTATCATCATCCGTGCCGTTGATCGGATATCCTATATTTACCGGTGTCTTCCAGGCTGATCCTATCCTCACGCTTTTGTAATTATCAAAGCCTCCCATTGAACTGTGTCCTTCAGAGCAAAAATACAGAACTGAATCATTTGCTGTTATGAAAGGAGTATCTTCATTGAAAGGGGTATTGATTGCAGCACCAAGATTTACTGCGGGGCCCCAGTCTCCGGAAGCATCTTTTTCAGACACATAGATATCAAGGTTTCCCTGCCCACCTTCACGGTTGCTGGTGAAATAGAGCTTTTTCCCATCAGCAGAAATAGCGGCGTGTGATTCGTAAAACTTTGTATTTATATTTCTGTTAAGTTTTTTAATAGGAGCCCATGCACCATTAACGAACTTAGAGGAATATATTGCTCCGTCGTAATTGTCGGTTTTATAAAGGAAAAGTTCGCTGCCATCAGAATTAAGTGAACTCGAAGAGCAATCTTCACCCGCATTAAGAGCCGGGGTTATCTCAATAGGAGCCTGCCATCTTCCTCTTTCTTTTTTAGAATAGAAAATTGCATTGACCATGCCTCGTCTTTCAGTGTAAACCATTGAATTTCCATCAAAGCTTACAGCAGGATTTTCATTTATTGAGCCCTGACTGAAATCGCTGCCCATACTTTTTTTGCTGAAGACTGTGGGATTTTCCTTAAACTGAATGGCATTTTTGCATGCCAGTATCTGTTGTTCAATGTAATCGTAATTCTTCATGCCACCCTTGGCTTTCGTTTCCCTGGCCAGCTTATTAAAGGTCTCAAGGGTCGTAAGGGCTTTTTCAAGCTGATTATTTATCATATAGGCCCTGCCTAAAGAAAAATATGCGTCCAGAGGGGCTCTCTTTTCTTTAAAGGAAGTGGGTTTTGAATCATAGGTCGCGTTTTTAACGGCGTCCTCGAGGTATGCAATTGCTTTCTCCTTCTCTCCGGGGATATTAAGGTAGCAATTACCAATTTTATACTTAATGTTTAAGTTGCTTGTCGTATCAAGCAGCATATATANCTGATTTGCCAGTTCATACTCTTCATAGAGATAGTATGATTCTGCTTTGGCAAATATCTGTTTCATTTCNCCTGGAGATTGTGCCAAAGCCGCAACAGGAAATACAGCCAGTAAAATTAGCTGCAGAAGGAAACTTATATTCTTAGCCTTGAAGTTTGCCATTAAAACAAATATAGTAATATTTCTAAAAGAATCAGGAAATATTTGGTCAAATTTTATTTAAACACAATCTTGTAGATATCTCCTTTGCCGTACCCGCCAGTTTCTTTATACCTTGAATAATACCCTGATTTTCCGTCTCCTACCGGCATAAAGAAAATATCATCGTCGGGTGTATTAATCGGATAACCCAGGTTTTTTGGATTGCTCCAGAGGCTATTTGATTGAAGGTCAGAACGNAACAGATCGTATCCACCTATATTCTGATGNCCCTGCGAACTAAAGAAAAGTGTTTTGCCGTTATTAATCAGGAATGGTCTGTCTTCATTGAACTGAGTATTTATTTCAGGCCCCATGTTTACAGCAGGACCCCAGTCTCCATTAACTTTATGAGATACATACAGATCAAGTCCGCCAAAACCTCCCGGNCTGTCGGATGCGAAAACCAGCTGATTCCCGTCATCCGAAATAAAAGCATGAGATTCCCAATATTTAGTATTGATATTTTTATTTAGCTTAACAGTTTTCGACCAATGATTTCCGTCAAACGAACTGACGTACAGGTCGCTGTTTTCGTTGTCATCTTTTGAGAGAAATAGCAATTTTCCGTCGGATGAAATACATGATATATAAAAGTCACCATCTGACTGCAATTCCGGAGTTATGTTAACAGGTGCAGTCCATTTCCCATTTACAAGCCGGGAAAACATGACAGCATCGTAAAACTTCAGGGATACCATGAAAGCAAAAGATTTTCCATCAGCTGAAATAAGAGGATTAAAATTATTCTTTTCGTCATTGAAAAGATCTCCGATGTTTTCCTCAGTGTATGCCACAGGCTTTGAGATTATGTCTTTTGCCATAGTGCAGACTTCTATTTCATGTTTTATGAAATCAATATTGACCCGGTCATCGGGCAGGAGTGTTGCCAGGTATTTTGAGAATGCTTCCTGAGCCTTATCAAATTTGAAGTTGATCCTGTAGGCTTTCCCAAGCTCATATAATGCATCATATGGAGCGGCAAGCTGGGTTAGGGTACCCTCTTTATGTTTAGCCGACATATTTTTCGCAGCATTTTCCAGATAATCAACTGAAAGATTTTTTTTGTTTGGAATATTAAGATAACAAAGGCCCACACAAAATGCAAGATTTGCATTATCCTGCATTTTCTCGTATAGCGGAAGGTAATATGTTAGCGCATCTGAATAATCTTCATGCATCAAAAAATACTCCGCTTCAAGAAATGACTCCTGCTGTTCATTATTTTCCTGTGCGTAAATTGGGAAGATTAATACTAACGCAAAAAACAGACATACAGCTCTTTTGCTCATAAACTGAGATTTTGGTAAACAAATTTATTAATATTTTAGCAAAAGGTTTGTTAATCATCCATTATTTTGACGAAAAGAGGTTGATTCAAAAGAAGATTGGGGCTTTGCTCCTTTGTGTTACTTTTCTTTTTACTTTGTGCTCCTTTGTGGTTAAATAGTTTATTTTTTACCACGAAGGAACACAAAGGGTTTCACAAAGGTCACAAAGGGCTTTTGGGACAGCCTCTTACATTGATCTTATTTCCTGTTACTGTTCTTTTTCCTCCATAGGATGAGGAACAGGCCTAACAATCCGGCACCAAGAATCACCCATAAGAGCCAGAGATAGTTTTTCGTTCCCGAAGTTGGTTCAGCCGTTATGCTGCTTACCGGTACATCCTTCGATGCAATGAGGTTTGCAATGGAACGCAGAATCTCCTCTTCAGGATATTTATCCTTGTTATTAAAGAGATATAACAGCAGATCTTCCGGGGTTTTGATTTTTTCCTTCTTCAGATCGATTTGCATCAATGCCGATTTGAGCGGTTCAGAAGCAAAGCTGATAAGATCACTCAGGTATTGTTCGGCACTGGTTGCTGGCAATGAGCTCATTTTAACAAGCAGCCCTGCAATCTGTTTTTCAGTAAGACCTCGTCGGAGCGACTCCTTATAAAAGGCCTGTATCCATTCTTCCTTCGTTTTGTAGCTTCCCTGATCGAGAGCCGATAATGTCTGTTTTAACTGATCGCCGGTGGTTGGATTTTCACTCAGTACCATTACTTTTTTCCTGATTGAAGCAATAGCCGGATCTGTCTCACCCAGTAAAGAAGCAGCAATGCTGTTTAGGTCCTGTGGGGTTATTCTGCCTGATGATTTTGCAGCAACATATTCCTGAAGGTCAGTCCAGTTTTTAATATTAGCATCGTAAATATTCAGTCCTGAGAGTATTTTATTCAGCTCCCCGGATGTATGTTTAGCAAGATAATCGACTGCAGCCTGTGAGAGGATATTATCCATAACAGCTACTTTAAGAGCAAGCTTGTCGACTTCATCACTATTTATGCCTTTTTTAGCTGCATCTTCTTTTATCAGCGAAATATATTCATCAATATTTGCGAAATTCCTGTTTTCAACATTTTCATCAGTTATTATTTTAAGCAGATCATCTTTAGCCCTGTTCTTCATCATTGTGGAGAGAGAGGCAATCTGTTTATCAGAAATAACCCTGTTATACTCAGGACGGGAAACTGGCTGCTCAACAAATTTACTCTGCCTGGTCACCAGTACTTCCGTTGTCGTGGTGTTGTTGAATTTGTCGGTCAGTTTGAAAACAATTCTGTTCTTACCTTTCCCGGGAGCCATTTTATAATTGAAAGTTGAACCGTTCATTGTGAAATGTTCAACAGATATCAATGAATCCCCGACCCAATGTTCCACTGTAAGAATGGAATTTGGTTCGACCTTAAGCGGGAAGACTATTGAATCACCTTTTGTGACAGAAATTGTTTTATTGGACTCAACCTGAAGATCAGCCACGAAATCTGTTTTAGGAAGAACTGTCCCGGGAAGGAGAAAACTGTCGGAAGGATTTGTAAGAGGAAGACCTACGTTTCTGACAACCTTTTCGCCTCCTTCACCTTCATAAGTTATCTGATAGTCACCCTGCGGAAGTTGGAATTCATATTCTCCGGTTTTAGGATTGGAATAGGCAATCATTGTCTGATTCGGATTTTTGACATCCATCGCGCTAACTTTTACACTATCACTGACGCTGCTTATCAGATCAGCCACTTTCACCTTTCCTTTTACAAAGAATTTCCGGGGATGTTTGTCAGAGAATATTTCGATCCTGTATATATCCTGTTTCCCATAACCACCTTTAATTTCCTTTGCTATATACCCTTCATAACCCTGGTTAACAGGCTTGAAAAATATATCGTCATCGGTGGTGTTAGGAGGGAACCCTATATTCAGAGGAACAGACCATTGCCCGTTATCAAGCAGGTTGGAATAAAAAATATCATAACCTCCCATATTAAAATGGCCTCTTGAGCTGAAGTATAAAGTCTTATCATCAGTGCTCAGAAAGGGGGTTTCCTCATTATAGGGAGTATTTATAACTGGTCCCAGGTTTTCGGCAGGACCCCAGTCTCCGGAACTGTCCCTTTTTGATACATAAATATCAAGTCCTCCGTAGGAGCCTTTTCTGTTGCTGGTAAAATAGAGCTTTTTATTGTCGTGAGAGATAGTCGCGTGTGACTCCCAGTATTTCGTATTTATATTATCATTGAGTTTTACTATGGGAGACCATTTCCCATTCTCAAAACCTGATCTGTAAATTATACCATCGTAATCAGCAGAGCTATAGAGGTACAGGTCCTTGCCATCTTTAGATATGGATGTCGGAAACAGATCGCGGTCAACCATAAGCATCTCGTTCATGTTTATCGGTTCGTCCCATACACCATTTACTTTCGTGGAATAAAAAAGAGCATCGTAAAAAGCCTGGCTTCTTGAGAATACTATCATATCCTCTTTATCGCTCACAACAGGATTGAATTCGTTATTTGTACCGTTGATTGTGCGACCAAGGTTTTTAGCCTTTACGTACATCGGCATTTTCATAAGTTCCTTTGCATTCAGGCATGACTGGATCTGAAGATTTACAACTGTTGAATCATAAACCTCGGTATTCAGGTTTTTCCGGAATTGAGTATATGTTTTCAGAGCCTTATCGATCTGGTTATTTATACGGTATGCATTTGCCAGATAATATAGAGCGTCATATGGAGCGCCCGTTTCATTGAATTTTCCCTCTTTGTAATTCGGGTTTATTTTTTTAACTGCATCTTCAAGATAACTAACGGCTTTGGCTTTCTCTCCGGGGATATTCATGTAACACTGGCCTATCCTGTATTTATAATTGGCATTATCAGGACTGTTCTTCAGTAACTGAAGATAGATCGGCAGAGCATCTTTATATGCCTCAAAAAGGATCCAGCTCTCCGCATCATAAAAATTATTCCGTGTTACTTCCTTTGACTGTGAAATCAGATCGGCATTGAAAAGTGTTGCAAGGAGCCAGGTTAAAAGAACTAATCTTTTCATCGTAATACAATTAAATCAAACTGGAAAGTAGGTTTATAAGACATCAGCAGGCGATATAGTCCTGATCATCTAATCTAAATATGTAAAATGCCAATGTGTTATTTCTCTACTCAGGCTACTAATATAGCATAAATATTACAAAAAAGGCCTATTTATGGCAGTCCTTTTTCTCATTCATTTTATTTTTTTAAAAATAAGTCAGGTTATCCGCTGGATACTAATATGCCTTCTGGTCCTATTCAGGCAAATCATGCAATATCAGGAGAATAGTTTTCAAGAATCTCCTTTATCTTATGCAGGAATCGTCCTGCCAGGGCTCCATCTATTACTCTGTGGTCATAGCTTAAAGAAAGTATTATAATCTGCCTTATACCGATGGTATCACCTTCAGGAGTTTCAATTACAACCGGGGTTTTTCTGACTACCCCTGTCCCGAGAATCGCTGCCTGCGGCTGATTAATTATCGGAGTGCCAGCCAGGTTATTATAGCTGCCGAAGTTTGTTATGGTGAATGTGCCTCCCGTAATTTCATCAGGTTTAAGCTTATTGCTCCTGGCTCTTTCAGCCAGATCATTCACTGTTTTTGCGAGTCCGGTGAGACTCTTTTCATTGGCATTTTTTATAACCGGAACAATCAGATTGCCATCAGGCAAAGCAGCGGCCATGCCAATATTTATATTTTTCTTTTTTATAATATTATCTCCTTCAACAGAAATATTTACCATCGGGAAATCGTAAAGTGCCTTTGCCACGGCATCGATGAAAATAGGAGTGAGTGTAAGCTTCTGCCCTTCAGCAGCAAGGAATTTGTCTTTATAGCTGTTCCTCCAGTTCACAAGGCGTGTGACATCCGCATCAATGAATGAGGTTACATGAGGCGAGGTCCTCTTTGACATTACCATGTGATCAGCTATCAGTTTACGGACGCGGTCCATTGGTATTATCTCATCACCGGCTGAACGATAAACAGGTGTCGCTGCTTTTGGTGGTGCCTTTGCTGCTGCTGATGAAACAACTGTTTCAGAAGGAAGGATAATTTCGGCAGCAAATTCCTTTCTGCCTTCTTTGTTTTTCTCCTCTAAAAGTTTCATTATATCATCTTTGGTAATCCTCCCGTCCATTCCGGTCCCGGTCGTCTTATCAAGGTCTTCATAACTAATCCCTTCACGCGAGGAAATACTTCGTACAAGCGGAGAAAGAAACTTCCCTGATGGGGTCCTGCTCTTCATATCGTGAGACGCTGATTCAATTTCAGTCCTTTCCTTCTTCGATGAGTCAATTGTTTCACGGATTCTTTCAACTTCTTTGTCTATCTTTTTCAGCTCTTCGCTGGTCTGGACTTTATTATCCTCAAATACGGCCAGAATTTCTCCAATTTTAGCGATGGTGCCCTCTTTAGCAACAATTGAAATGACCCTGCCGGATGAAGGCGCAGGAATTTCCGAATCCACTTTGTCTGTTGCTACCTCTACAAGAGGATCATCTTCCCTTACTTCAGCACCTTCCGAAACAAGCCATTTATTAATTGTTGCTTCAATAACTCCTTCTCCCATTGCCGGTAATGTGATATTCAGCTTTGCCATAAAATCCTTTATTGTACTTTTTATTTTCTTACTAGTTAACAACCGGAACACGGAAATGTTTCAGCTAAAAAGAACATGCTGAAACAATCTGTAACAATGTTGAGTGAAATAATCAGTGATTTTCCTTTTAAGGAAACCGGATCATAATGGAAGAAAGAGCAGGTAACTATGTTTTTTAGGGTCAGGAATGATTTCAGTATAGTATCACTGATGGTAGGGATTCCGGTTATTGATCGCCCTTCCAAGAGTTATCTCATCAGTGTATTCAAGTTCGTCACCAATTGCCACTCCCCTCGCGAGAGTCGTAATTCTGATCTCGTATTTATTCAGTCTTTTATATAGATAAAAATTGGTAGTATCACCCTCCATAGTAGTGCTTAGGGCGAGAATTACTTCCTTAATGCCACCGGCCCTGACTTTTTCCTCAAGGTTATCGATTTTCAGATCAGACGGACCAATACCGTCTATCGGGGAAATAATTCCACCAAGAACATGATAGATACCCTTAAACTGCCGGGTATTCTCTATTGCCATTACATCCTGAATACTCTCAACCACACTGATAACTGATTTGTCCCTGCTCTCATCACTGCAGATGTTGCAGATCTCGGTATCCGATATGTTATTACAGATCCTGCAATAATGAATATCCTCATGTAGCTTAATGATGCTTTCTCCGAATTTTTTTACCTCTTCCGAGTCCCTCCTCAGGAGATTCATTACCAGTCGGAAAGCGGTCTTTCTCCCCACACCGGGAAGCGATGCAAATTCATTCACCGCGTTCTCCAGGAGCCGCGAAGGAAATTCTGTGAAACTCATTTCTGTCGTCTTTCGGACAAAATTACTCCAATTTTCCGGTGTTATTTAAAAGGTTTGGAATTTTTTGTCTTCCATTCTTTTTCTTAACCTTGTAGCCTAATTTATTTCTGTATGCCTCCAATCTTAATCCTCGGATTATTTCTGATTTATACATGTGTCTTATTTGCTGTTACCTGGTTCACTGCAAGGAAAGCTGACAATCAGTCATTTTTTATAGGAAATAAAGTCTCTCCATGGTTTGTTGTTGCTTATGGAATGATAGGCGCATCGCTTTCCGGAGTGACATTCATGTCTGTCCCAGGTTGGGTGAAGGATACCCAGTTTAGCTATATGGTAGTGGTACTGGGATACCTGGTTGGCTATGCAGTTATCGCTCTGGTATTATTGCCATTATACTACAGGCTAAAGCTTACTTCAATATACGCTTATCTCGGACAGAGGTTCGGTTACTGGTCATATAAAACAGGTGCCGGATTCTTTATTTTATCAAGAACCCTGGGTGCTTCGCTTCGAATGTTTCTTGTTATTAACGTACTTCAGATTTTTGTTTTCGATGCATGGGGCGTTCCATTCTGGATCAACGTGTTGGTCTTCATTGCACTAATAATACTTTACACCTTAAAAGGCGGTATAAGAACCATAATCTGGACCGATACCCTTCAGACAACATTTATGCTCCTGGCTGTGGTATTATCGGTGATTTATATCGGGAAGAACCTGCACATACCGCTTCTCAAACTTGTATCGACAGTAAAAGAGAGCGATGTTTCGAGAATGTTTATCACCGACTGGCATCATCCGAGGTTTTTCGTAAAACAGTTTTTCAGCGGGATGTTTATAACAATCGTTATGACCGGGCTGGACCAGGAGATGATGCAGAAAAACCTGAGTTGCAAAAATATAAAAGAGGCTCAGAAGAATATGTTCACTTTCAGCGGAATACTTGTTCTGGTTAATCTTCTCTTCCTTTTTCTTGGAGCACTGCTTCTGATTTTTATTCAGAAGAACGGAATTACGATAAACTCAAGCGATGATATTTTTCCCACTATTGCAATAAAGTTCCTGGGGCCAGTTGCGGGTGTTGTTTTTCTTATCGGACTTATTTCGGCGGCTTTTCCCAGTGCTGACGGAGCCCTTACCTCTCTGACAACTTCTGTGAGTATCGATTTCCTTGGACTTGAACAAAGAAATGACATCACGGAAAAATCAAAGACCCGGATCAGGTACATGGTCCATCTTAGTATTGCCTTCGTATTCTTTATAAGTGTTTTGATGTTCAGTGTCCTTAATGACAANGCTGTCATAGATAAACTGTTTACAATAGCTGGTTATACATACGGTCCCTTGCTGGGATTATATTCTTTCGGGCTATTTACAAAAAGGATAGTCAACGATAAAATTACCCCTGTCATAGCAGTTTTTTCACCTGTTGTATGTTTTTTCCTCAGCAGGTACTCTGAAGTTCTGTTTAACGGATATAAATTCGGATTTGAATTNCTGCTTTTAAATGGACTGTTGACTTTTATCGGATTATATATTTTCAGTAAAAAATNTGAGGGATAATTATTTAAGCCTATAACCCGTACTTTCAGTCCTCTGACTATTTACTCTTTGCTTTTTACTGTTTACTGTTTACTGTTTACTTTCCTTAATGTCTGATGCCGCCGCTCTGGCTGTTATTGCCTGAGGTGCCAGTGTCTTTTGAATCATCAGTTTCCTCTGGAGCATCTTTTTTCAGTACGGCTTTAATCTTTTTATAGGGGATGTTTATGACAATAAAATAACTCATTGCTGTGGATATGGTTTTGGTTCCATCGCCAAAGCCGGGAAAATTGACAGGCCTGAGATCTTTACCGGTGCCTGAATACAGCAGCATTCGCATGCTTACTGACCATCCAAGACTGACATTATTGAATATTTCAGTGCGGATGCCGGGTGAGAATTCAATGAAATGGCCCCAATATGTTCTGCTTGCAAGAGAGGTTGTGGTTGTCCCCCAGTAATTTAACTTTTCAATGAATGGAGCTTCAGAAGTAAACCGGCTTATCCCATACCTCAGACCGACTCCTGCAAAGTACTTGCCCTGTGACTTATCGGGTTTAAGCAGATTGAAATCCATCCCGATCCTCAAAAATGATCCCTTGTTCAGATACTGGTAATTATATTGGCTGTATTTATAATTCAGGTAACCTGCAGAGAGAAATGCAGATTTCTTTTCATCCAGATCAACAGCCAGGAATACCTCTTCATTAAGGACATTTTTATTCGTAAAATAGATTGCAGGACCACTGGCTTCAACCCCGATTCTGATTTTAAGCGGAATCGGAATTGTATCCTGGGCTTCTACCGGGGTCAGACAACAACCCAGGAGAAACAGCAGGCTAATAATGTATGTGAATGTTCTCCACATTTAGATTCGTTATTGTCCTGTTTATATATTCTATTCTCTTGATCAGGTGAAAATGGCTGAGTGGTATTATAGTGTCAAGATGATGGTAAAATGTATAGCCGCATTGTTTTGAAATGAGATGCGGATAATTAGTGTAGATAGCTTTGATTGTGTCGCTTACGCCATTGACAGTGATAATGAAAACCGAGTTCGGAGATGAGGCATTGAGCGGGATAAGTGCAGGTTGCACCTTTAAAACTTTTAAATAAATTGTTGAATCTACATTTAAGCCACTCAAAGAAAGTGTATCGGGAGCAGTTCGTACTGAGTTCTTGTAAAATGATGCTTTCAGGTATGATTCAGTTTCTTCGAAACAGGATCCGCCTGAGCAGGAAACCATTAACAGGATTACTCCTGATAGTACAAACAATAGGCTTTCTGACTTATAATTACTCATTCCTTCTTTGAAAGCCCCAAAATTACAAAAAATAGCGTGCTAAAAACAAAAATCAAAAACTTAAGAAGCTTATTTTAAAATTTAGGGAGGTTCTTCAATAAGCCATTAATGCCGTTCTTGATTCTTCCAATAACATTGACCTCAGTATAGCCGCGCGTGTATATTTCTGCAATAACATCTTTATAATGAGCTGCAAGAAGATTTCTCCTCAATTTCAGGGTAGGGGAGAGTTCTCCACTCTGAGGAGACCATTCTTCGGTGACCAGACGGATTCTTTTGATCTGCTCATGCTCACCGAGTGTATTATTTATCTCCTTAATCTCTCTCGAAAAACGCTCAATAACTTCAGGAATTTCAATTAGCTCGGCGTTATCCCTGAATTGAATCTTATGTAAGGAACACCAATCATGGAGATATGAGAAATTAGGGGAAATGATTGCGCTGGCAAATTTTTCATTTTCTCCGATAACCATTGCCTGTTCAATAAAGAATGACTCTTTAAGCCTGTTTTCAATTGGCTGGGGTGCAATGTATTTTCCTGCAGAAAGCTTGAAGATCTCTTTCTTTCTGTCTGTGATCCTGAGAAATTTATTATCCTCAATTACACCTATATCTCCGGTATGAAAATATCCTTCTGCATCAATAACTTCAGCTGTTAGTTCCGGAGCTTTGTAATAGCCGAGCATCAGGTTAGGCCCTTTCGACAGGATTTCTCCGTCTGCGGCAATCCTGACTTCAACATCCTTGAGAATCGGACCGACAGTTTCAAATTTAATTTCATCTATTCTCAGCGGATTTACAGCAATTACCGGCGATGTTTCGGTAAGTCCGTATCCCTGGATAATCGGAATGCCTGCTGCCCAGAAGATCCGTTCAAGCCTCGACTGAAGTGCAGCCCCGCCGGAAACAATTACGACAATTTCATTGCCAAGGGCTTCTCTCCATTTGCTGAATATTAATTTTCGTGCAATTCTCAGTCTGAACTTGTAAAACGCGGAGTTTCCTTTAAGCCTGAATTTTAATCCAAGCTTCACTGCCCAGAAGAAAATCTTCCTTTTTACCCATGAGAGACTTTTTCCTTTACTGATTATATTATCGTAAATCTTTTCGAGAAGACGGGGAACCGTCGCAAAGATGTGAGGTTTGACCTCTTTTACTACTTCACCGACTGTACCCATATTTTCAACATAGTAGACGCTGATTCCCTTATACTGATAGTGATAATTCAACATTCTTTCAAGGACATGACAGAGAGGAAGAAAACTGATTGCCCTGTGCCCGTAACCAAGATGATGTGCCTTTGTTGTTTCAATTACATTCGAAATAAGATTTGTATGGTTAAGCATTACTCCTTTGGCATCACCTGTTGTACCTGAAGTATATATTATTGTAACCAGNTCCTCAGGCTTAACNCTGTNTTTTATCTCTTCAAGAACTGACCTGTATTTTTCCTCGTTTTTCTTTCCTTCTTCAATAATCTCGCTGAATGGTCTGACACCTTCAATGATATCAAATGAAAATATACCGTATAAGTCTTTAAGCTTCTCGGCTATAGGATTCACTTTATTGTAAATTGATTTGCCTCCTACAATTATAGCCTTAACATCAGCATGGTTAAGAATAAATGAATATTCATCAGGACCAATTGTCGGATAAACAGGGACATGGATCATTCCGGCCTGTGCAATACCCATATCGGCAAAATTCCATTCTGGCTTATTCCCTGTTATCGTGGCTATTTTGTCTCCCTTTTTGAATCCCATGGACAGGAGTCCATACGACACATAGTTAATAGTATTCAGGGCTTCCAGTGAAGAATATTTTACCCAGGTATTATCCTGTTTGCCGCAATACATATCCTCTCTTGGATATTTTTCATGGGTCCACTGAACCAGGTCAAAAGTTCTTTTAACTTCCATAGCAGTCTGAAATGAGATGAAAATATTCAAAAAACAGGTTATTATAACCTGTAAATCCTGATAAGCAAATCAGAAAGCAAGTCTAATGATAATTTTCGAACAAATTATAATGGGATTAATGCCAAAAATTAGTATGATATGTAAATATCACAAATTCAGCACTATAAAAAATTATGTTTTTAAATATATTTCGAATTCCTGAATGAGCCCCCGGGGAAAAGGTTAAAACATGATTCTTTCTACTGTTATAATTTTTCAATAAAAGCTGCAGCTTTCTTAAGTGCATTTTGTATTCCGGCCGGGTTTTTCCCGCCGGCAGTTGCCAGGAATGGTTGTCCTCCACCACCGCCATTAATCTCAGCCGAGATCTCTTTTATAATTGAAACGGCATTTACATTTCTTCCTTTAACAAGATCATCGGTTACAGTCACCAGGATATTTGCCTTTCCCCCGTTTTCAGATGCCAGAACCATTATGATACCTTCAGATGATGTCCTGATCTGGTAAGCCACATTCTTGAGAATATCAGCAGAGTCTGCCTCAATCACGCCATACACAAATTTTATATTATTTATTGTTGAAGCTTTGGCTGTCAATTCTTTAAGTTTATCAGAAATAGCCTGAATCTGATATTTATCAACGCTTTTCCTGAGAGAGCTGTTCTCGGATAAAAGTCTTTCTACACTCTCGGTGATGCTTCCTGTGCTCTTAAGAACAGAGGCGATATCTTCAACAGC
>JGI20214J51088_10001892_pt1 | contig 14162 bp, 7 predicted proteins | sample WetSurMetagenome_FD_51088 | JGI IMG/M metagenome (IMG submission 51088) | reverse complement strand
ACGACACACGATGCACGACGCACGGCTCACGACAAACGGCACAAATAGTTTAATGTTGCCATGTGTCCTGTGATGTTTGAGGCGAGTCTGTGATGGAATCATAAATTGCCTGTAAAATATATGGTCGGATATTCAAATCAGACAATAAATTGTTGTTTCTCGTCGGATAAACCCTGTTTGAGAAGAAAACATAGGTTATTTCGTACTCGGGGTCAATCCAAACAAAGGTTCCCGTATAACCCGAATGACCGAAACTCTCCGGTGATGCACTCATTGCGGGATATGCTTCTGCAGGACCGAGTTCCTTATTATTAAGCAAAGGTTTATCAAATCCAAGTCCTCTCCGGTTATTGTTTTCAGGGAACTGCACCCGTGAGTACTCTTCGAGTACATCCCTGTTTATAATCTGTTCCCCTCCGTATTCACCTTTTCTTCTGTAAAGTTCCATCAGCTTCATAAGGTCGTTTGCGGTGGCAAACAGACCGGCATGACCTGATATCCCGCCAAGCATTGCCGCCCCCTCATCATGCACAGTCCCATGAAGNAGCTGCCGTCTGAAAAGCGAGTCGTACTCGGTTGGTACAATCCTGTCCAGAGGGTATTTCTTATACGGATTAAAGCACATATCATAGGCACCCAGCTTGTGANATATATTTTTAGTAACAAAATCGTACCATTTTTCGCCAGTCAGATTATCGATTATACCGGTCGAGATAATGAAGGTAAGATCTGAATAGACATATTTTTTCTCNCCAAGGGGACTCTTTTTGATCTCATTGAAAATCTTCTTCCTGTAATTCTTATTTATATACAGGTTATTAGCAACCTTTAGCGGGTATTTTTTAGAGTATTCTGTTCTGAAGATATTCCTTTTAAAAGAAGAATCTTTCCTGACTGTCTCCTTCCAGAACGGAATCCAGTCCTTAAGTCCGGCCTGGTGGGTCAGCAGATCTTTCATCAGAAGACCACCCTTGTTTGTTTTTCTGAAATCAGGAAGGTAATCACCAAGCTTCTTCTCGACGGAAAACTTTCCTTCCGAATCAAGCAGCATAAGCCCGGCAAGTGTTGATGAAACTTTTGTCACCGATGCCAGGTCAAAAAGATCATCTTTTCTTACCGGAATTATGTCATCATAAGTATGGTACCCATAAGTCTTATGAAAGACCACGATCCCTTTCCTTGCAACCATTATTTCGCAACCCGGATAGGCTTTGGCTTCTAATCCGATATTGGCTATCGAATCGATTTTCCTGTTAAGACCCGCCGATGATAATCCTGCGTTTTCGGGAAACCCGTACTGAAGTCTTATATTGCCTGTGGTTGAAATACCAAAACCTTCCGGCCGGTCATTATTAATTCTTACCGGGAGATTTCCGCTGGCTCCAATACCACCGAATATCAGCTGTGCCGATAAATCCTCAGTATATTCATTATCCGCGAATGCAAAAACAAGTCCATCAGCTTTATTGAGTGCATCATAATTCTCAAGTCCTGAAGGATTTCCAAAATATGTGATTATAGTTCTTACTGACTCCGGAAGATTATGCAGAATGCACCATAANCGGGTTAACATCCTGGAATTTATCTCCTTATCGGGATCCGAATCAGATATTCCCATAATAATCAGGTCATATCCTGATAATGAAGCAATCAGTTCAGCGAACTTGTCTTCATCGTCTGTAGAAATNCTGAGGGTATCCGCAGGACAATAATCCAGTAATCTATTCTGATATACCGGGAACCTGTTCCCGTTTAATTCAAGAACAGCTATTTTAATATCCTGCAGGTTCTTTACCGGAAGGATATTATCCTTATTGATGAGAACTGTAAGTGATTTTGCATATTGATCCCTAAGTACTGCCTTTGCTGCACCATTATCAAAATCCAAACTCAGATTACCCGTCATTTCTTTTCTATAGGTTGAATTAACAACAGAATCTGACCGGACCTGATTAATCTGATTTATTAAAGAAGTATCACTAACCTGAGCACAGAGCCCCTGCGTCAATATAAGTAGGAAAGCTGAAAAAATGTATTTGATTGATTTAGTTAGCATTNTTTTTGAAACTCATTTTTGGATTATCGACTAAAAATAAGCAAAAATTTNCGCGAATCAAGACAATCCAAAAACTATATAATTTCAATCAATATTACTATATTTCAACCCTGATTGCCCTTTTAATGAAAAAAACTCTTCTGTCAGGCCTGATTTTTATTATATGTCTTATTCTGAGTAGTTTAAATTATGTTAATGCACAGAATAATGAAAACCTTGACAAAAAAGTAATTAAAAGGTTAAAAGAGTGGGAAAATCCTCTTGTCAGATGGCAGCATATAGCAAAACCAAAACTTGATTCTTTAAGGATAAATAATGAACCCGGAACAATTTCACTTTTTTTTGCACCCGGTTTATCATATTATCCATTCAGGGAGGATAGCTACGGGATCTTTATGGAATCAATCCGGAAAAAGCTCGGGAAAAAATTCCGGAAATATAAAATTGAGGTTATTACAAACAATTACACACTCGATCAGNTGATTCCGAATTATTACAGGAAAGATTTTCCTGTTGATTCGTCAAGGTTTCCTGCTAAAAACACAGAAAAGAAGATACTGGTCAGGAAAACAGGAGGGGAAGAGCCTCAAAAAGGGCTTTTCGGGAATTCGATAGCCCTCTGGCACAGTCACGGATACTATTTTGAGATGGGGCTCGACAGGTGGGAATGGCAGCGGGCAAAGCTCTTCGGCACCGTCGAGGATATTTCGATTATGGGTTATGTCGTTCCATATCTTACTAGAATGCTCGAGAACGCAGGAGCAAATGTTTTTCTTCCCCGGGAAAGGGATATTCAGACAAATGAAGTAATAGTCGATAACGACAAGTCGTCGCATGGTTCTGAATTTATTCTTCCAACAAATAAAAACATTCAGAAAATTCAACAGGGTTTCCTGCTTACCGATACCATCTTTCCGGGCTATAACCCATTCAAGGGCGGAACTTCTTTGCGGATTGTTAATGATTCTGCTGCTTTTGTTCCTGAAATTCCTCAGGATGGAGATTATGCAGTTTATCTATCATATCCTTTGCTGAAGGATAACAGTAAGCAGGTCAGATACATTGTATCCCATACAGGAGGAAAAACAGAATTCAAGGTTGATCAGACAATGGGAGGAGAAACATGGATTTACCTCGGTACATTTAACTTCGGCTCCGGAGTAAATAGGGCCACCGGCTCCGTTACAGTTACGGGTGCTGAAAAAGACAATGGTTTCATTGCCATCGATGCCGTAAGGTTCGGAGGAGGTATGGGGAATGTTGCAAGAAGACCTTNAGGTGAGATTATTAAAAATCAGCAATCTCTGAATGAGAATATTTCTCAGGGTAGCGAAAACGATAAATCTGTTACCCCTGAGTTTACATGGAAGCTTAGTAATATGCCCAGATTTCTAGAAGCTTCCAGGTACTGGCTTCAATATGCTGGTATGCCCGATTCGCTTGTTTACACTCCTACTAATTCCAGGAACGATTACAATGACGATTATCAGTCGAGGGGTCTTTGGGTTAACTATCTGAAGGAAGAGCTGGGATTACCAATCGACCTGTCGCTTGCATTTCACAGCGATGCAGGTGTTACTCCTGGCGATTCAATAATAGGTACCCTGGCTATATTTCATACTTCTGCCGACAATGGAAAATTTTCTTCAGGAACCTCCAGGATGGCTAGCCGGGATCTTTCTGATATAGTACAGACTCAGATTNTCGATGATATAACGAGAGACTTTGAACCTCAATGGACCAGGAGAGGATTGTGGGATAAACCATATTCGGAAGCCAGAAGACCAGATGTTCCGGGGATGCTTCTCGAACTTCTTTCACATCAGAACCTGGCAGATATGCGTTACAACCTCGATCCGAGGTTCAGGTTCAGCGTTTCAAGGTCGGTATATAAGGGCATTCTGAAATATCTGGCCTTTATTGAAAACCGTGATTATACAGTTCAGCCTCTGCCTGTAACAGGGTTCGCTATCACACCATTGTCAGGCAAAAAGGTCAGATTATCATGGATACCTGTAAATGATGAAAATGAACCTTCTGCAAGACCAGATAAGTTTAAGGTTTTCACAAGGAGAGGCAACAATGGATATGATAACAGTTTTGTAACAAATGATACATTTACCGAAATAGAACTTCCATCATTTGATTCGATTTATACATTTAAAGTCACAGCAATTAACTCCGGTGGGGAAAGCTTTGATTCCGAGGAGCTGTCGGCCGGAATAACAACAGGCAATACACAATCCGTTCTCGTTGTAAACGGGTTTGACAGGATATCAGGTCCCTCCTGGATCGATACGGGAGATTTCGCAGGCAGATCCTGGTGGGATGACCGCGGAGTCCCGTTTCATTATGATTTTATTACAATCGGCGAACAATACGACTTTAACAGGAAAAACCCCTGGCTCGATGATGATTCGCCAGGATGGGGAGCTTCATATACTGATGCAGCAGGCATAGTAAATCCGGGAAACGAATTTAACTACCCCNGTATTCATGGCAAAGCTATATTGGCTGCCGGGCATTCTTTTTTCTCGGTATCGGATGAGTATTTCACATCACACTCAATACCTGCTTCGGATTATAAGATCATCGACCTTATCTTTGGAGAGGAGAAATCAACCCGGTTTTTCAACGACACCTCACGTATCGATTTCCGGATATATACACCGGAATTCATGAAAAAGATTGAAGAGGTTACAAATGCCGGAACCGGTATTTTTATTTCGGGAGCCTATATCGGGTCAGATCTGTTGATCCCGAATGACTCGACGGCTATCAGGTTTGCTGAAAAGACGCTTCATTTTCTTCCCCGGACAGGTCATGCTGTCAGGACTGGTAAAATATATGCAACTGACTATGCGAAACCTGAATTCAAAGGGTCATACAGTTTTAATACCGGCTACTCGCATTCAATTTATCAGGTTGAGGCTCCTGATGCCATTGAACCTGCAGGAAAAGGAGCAGTGTGCTCCTTCAGGTATACGGAAAACAATACTTCGGCCGGAGTGGCATTTAAAGGAATAAGTAATGTTGTAGCCCTGGGATTTCCTTTTGAAACTATTTCGGACGAAAAGCAGAGGGAACTGCTTATGAGTCAGATTCTGAAATTTTTAGCTAAATGAAATACACGATGGAGAAAAAAGTTGCATCATTTTTACCCTTTTCTGATAAGGAGTCATTGGACCACACTATTAAGTCGCTAAAAGACTCAGGTCAAATGGCTGACATTGTTATACTGAAAGGTACGGACAGCATTGCTGAGTTACAATATACTGAAGTTAAATACCTGAGGTCGGAAGGATTCTCATCGACCGTTTCTGTAAAAAAGATCGCTGATTCGGCTGCCACTGAATATATTCTCATTTATTCCAAGACATTTCCACTTGACCTGGGAAAATTTGCAATTAACAGAATGATCCAGGTTTGTGAAAACATGAATGCAGGAATTGTATATTCAGATTATTTCGAAAACAGGAATGGCCAGCTCTCGCCCCATCCTCTCATTGATTACCAGGATGGAAGCCTCAGGGATGATTTCAATTTCGGGTCAGTAGTTCTCTATAAGACATCTGCATTTATTTCAGCATGCAAATCAATGGCTGAGGAATTCAGATTTGCCGGGTTGTATGACCTCAGGCTGAAAATATCAAAAGATCATCCGGTAGTTCACCTTCCTGAGATGCTGTACACAGAAATAGAACACGATACACGCAAATCAGGTGAAAAGCAGTTTGACTATGTTGACCCCAGGAACAGGGAGGTTCAGATCGAAATGGAGAAAGCCTGCACAAATCATCTCAAAGAGATTAACGGCTGGCTGAGGCCTGAATTTGGTGATATAAGCTTTGAAAAAGAGCAATTTGAATATGAAGCCTCAGTTATCATTCCGGTAAAGAACCGGGCGAAGACAATCAGCGATGCAATAAGGTCAGTTTTAAGCCAGAAGACGACTTTTAAATTCAACCTGATGGTAATCGATAACCATTCATCTGATGGTACAACAGAAATGATCGGTAAAATTGCACAATCAGACCAAAGGGTTGTTCACATAATTCCCGAACGTCTTGATCTGGGTATTGGTGGCTGCTGGAACGAAGGTCTCTTTCACACGAAATGCGGGAAATTCGCTATCCAGCTCGATAGCGACGACCTGTATATCAGTGATAATGTTATCAGCAGGATTGTGCAGGAATTTTACTTACAGAAATGCGCAATGGTGGTGGGTTCGTATAAAATGGTGGATTTTAATCTTGAGGAGCTTCCTCCCGGACTTATTGATCATAAAGAATGGACACCTGAAAACGGCAGAAATAATGCGTTGAGGATAAATGGATTAGGTGCCCCAAGAGCATTTTATACCCCTGTTATAAGGAGCATAAGGGTCCCAAATGTGAGCTATGGTGAGGATTATGCTGTGGGTCTGGCGATCAGCCGTCATTATCAGATTGGAAGGATATATGAACCTTTGTACCTTTGCCGGCGGTGGGAGGGTAATACTGATGCAGCACTCGACATAAGCAGAGTCAACGCCCATAACCTTTACAAAGACAGGTTGAGAACTATTGAACTGGTGGCAAGAAAGCAGCTGAACAGAAAGTAATCTTCTGATGATTTACACCAACCAGATTGACGAACTTTTTTCATCCCAGCTCAGGGATTGGGACCTTGCGAAGCTTAATTACGGCCAGCTTGAAAAGATCAGGACCAGAAGCATGGATTTCGGTACTTTTGAAGTACTTGTCCAGTTCAACCCTGAGAGGATAAGATCATCAACTGCAAAGGTTGATGTTAAATCAATTGGGGACAGGCCATGCTTCCTTTGCGGGAAGAACAGGCCGCCGGAGCAGAAAGGTATCACTTTCGAAAACAATCTTACAATTCTGGTCAATCCGTTCCCGATCTTCCGGAGACATCTGACAGTGCCTTCTGAGGATCATACTGATCAGAGAATCGCTGATAGCTTTGGCATAATGCTCCTGCTTGCGCAGGCAATTTCCTCATATACTGTATTTTACAACGGACCGCANTGCGGTGCCTCTGCTCCCGATCATTTCCATTTTCAGGCTGGCAGCACCGGATTAATGCCAATCGAAAATGATTTCCGGAATGGGAAAAACACTTCATTGCATTATTCTGAACAAGGTATCGAAGTATGGAAGTGGAGAAATTTTTTACGAGGTATAATTACACTTAAAGGGAGTGACAGAGAAAATATTATCAGGATATTTGATCGCTTATTTTACGGATTATCAGAAATTCAGCCCGACAGACCTGAACCGATGCTTAATATCCTGGCCGGTTTTGAATCGGGCGAATGGATCATTCATATAATCCCGAGGAAGCTTCACCGCCCGGCTCAGTTTTTTGCCGAAGGCAGCGGTCAGATACTTTTAAGCCCGGCAGCTGTTGACCTTGGCGGAGTTATCATAACCCCAAGAGAAGAAGACTTTGACAGGATAAGAAAAAGCGATATAGAAGACATATTCAGACAGATATGCTTCGAAGAAATTGAACTTAACGGCTTATTAAACAGAGTGCTATGATTGAAAAAGGCAAGGTTCCTGAGATTCAGGTCGGAATCTTTTCAGCAAAGGAGATCTGTTTTACTCTTAATTCCTCCTTTATAGAGAAAAAAAGCGGNGCTTTATTTTCAGGAAAATGGGTTGCCGGACTCTCGGGTGTCAAAGTGGTTTTGAGGAATGAGAGCATCAAGCATGAGATGGAAGCGCCTGTTTATCTTGTACCGGCTGATCACAGTGACTCCTCATTCACCCTTCAGGCAGTTACTATCGGAGTTGATTTTCACTGGCAGCGAAAAGAGGATCAGGTTTTCAGGGGAAGTCTCCGGCTGATTACCGGCGATAACATGATCACAGCTGTAAACATATTGCCGGTTGAGGATTACCTCATTAGTGTAATATCTTCGGAAATGCGGGCAACATCATCCGAGGAATTTCTGAAAGCTCATTCAGTTATCTCACGTAGCTGGTTGCTGGCACAGATCGAAAAGAGCAAAAAGATAAAGTCGGAAGGAAAAAAGTACAATGCCGTAACAATAAATGACAATGAAATTGTCCGATGGTACGACAGGGAGGACCATCAGAATTACGATGTTTGTGCGGATGATCATTGCCAGAGATACCAGGGAATCACCAGGGCATCATCGCCAGCCGTAGAAAAGGTGATCATGGAAACATACGGTGAGGTTCTGACTTTCGAAGGTTCGATTTGTGACACCCGCTATTACAAATGCTGCGGAGGTATGACCGAACAATTTGAAAATGTCTGGGAACCAGTCCGCCATCCCTACCTTCAGGGTATTATTGATAATTCGGCTCCGGTGGAAGGCTTTTCCACAGATCTGACAAAAAAAGAGGGTGCTGAGAAGTGGATACTTGAAAACCCTGAAGCCTTCTGCAATACAACCGATCAGAAAGTACTTTCACAGGTACTCAACGATTATGATCAGGAGACAAATGATTTTTTCAGATGGAAAGTGGTCTATACTCAGCAGGAGCTTAGCGACCTGGTAAAATTACGAACAGGCAATGATTTTGGAATTATAACTGACCTGATTCCTCTTGAGAGAGGCGTTTCAGGACGAATTACCAGATTGAAGATTGAGGGCACTTTAAAAACAATGATTTTAGGTAAGGAACTTGAGATCAGGAAATCGCTCTCAAAGTCACACCTNTACAGTTCATGCTTCTTTGTGGAAAAAGCGATTACCCTTGACGGAACAAAATTCATTCTTCATGGNGCAGGATGGGGTCATGGCGTAGGTTTATGCCAGATAGGGGCCGCAATGATGGGTTCCAAAGGATATACATATCGTCAGATATTAATGCATTATTTCATAGGGGCTACCTTTGAAAAGTTATACCATAAATAAGATCATCATATCAAAAATATTTAAAAAGGCTTAAATGAACCAGAACAAAGACCGGTCACCATGGACATGGATCCCTACACTGTATTTTTTCCAGGGAATTCCTTACAGCATTGTAATGATAACATCTGGTCTGATTTACAAGACCATGGGCATCTCGATTGCCTCATTTGCTTTCTGGACCAGCTTGTTATACCTCCCCTGGGCAATCAAGCCTCTCTGGAGTCCTTATATTGATGTTGTCTCAACAAAAAGAAACTGGGTTATATGGACCCAGCTTCTTCTTGGATGTGCTTTTATTGCCGCCGGATTAATGATGCCACTCTCTTTCTTTTATCCTCTAAGCCTTGGAGTTTTTGCGGTTGTTGCAATTTCTTCGGCAAGTCATGATATTGCCGCCGACGGCTTTTATATGTATGCGCTCGACCAGCACAAACAAGCATTCTTTGTTGGTATAAGGTCAACATTCTACAGGTTTGCAATGCTTACAGCCCTGGGACTTATACCGGTGCTTGCCGGAACAATTCAGAAAAGCACAGGTCTGAAACCGGTAACGTTTCAAACCCGGTCAGTGCCTCCGGAAGAATATGTTCCATTTGATCCTTCCGGAATAGAAATTGTAAAGTCGGAAGGTGAACCGGCGCTTCTCATTTTTCCGCGCAATCTTGAAGTACCTGTTTTCCACGAGGGAAAGTCAGCCATCGATTCTGCTGTTGTATATATAGCGCTCTCAGCTCCACCTGAAAATGGTGAAACAGTAGTTGTCAATGTTGTGCGTAAATCGGGCAGCAAGGATATAGACCTTTCCAAAAAGCAGACCGGCAGGTTTGAATTCACAGGCAGTAACTGGAATAAACCGGTTGCTGCTTCTGTTAAAGTAAATCATAATCTTACCGGTTCGGCTTCATCAGAATTTCTGGTCACCGCCGGGAATATTGCTTTCAGCTGGATGGTTTCCCTGGGTATCCTCGGTATTCTACTGCTGCTTTTGGCCATCTACAACCGGATAATGTTGCCACGTCCTGATGAAAAAAGCACAAGTGAAAAAATAGGATGGAGCGTTTACAAAGAGGTTTTTGTATCATTTTTTACTAAACCAGGCGTTATCCCTGCGCTTATTTTCTTCCTTTTGTACCGGCTGGGCGAATCCCAGCTTGTAAAGGTTGCAACACCCTTTCTTGTAGATTCAAGGAGTTCGGGAGGGATCGGTCTGACATCTGCCCAGTACGGCATTGCATATGGAACAATAGGTATGCTTTGCCTTACTCTCGGAGGAATTCTCGGAGGAATAACGGCAGCCAGGTTCGGGCTGAGAAAGCTTATCTTCATTATGGCACTATGTATGAACATACCGATAAGTGTTTATATCTATCTTTCTCAGGTACAGCCTATGCCCGGCGATCTTACTATCTATCTTTCAATTGCACTTGAACAATTCGGGTATGGATTCGGGTTTACTGCCTACATGCTTTATATGCTTCATTATGTGGGAGAAAGCAGATATAAAACTGCAGAATATGCTATCGGAACCTCGCTTATGGCACTGGGAATGATGCTTCCAGGAATGATTTCCGGAACTGTGAAAGAGGCACTTGGCTACCAGCATTTCTTTATTTATGTAATATTGTGTTCAATCCCGGGACTGATAGCCATCAGATTTCTGAAAATAGATCCTGCTTTTGGAATAAAGAAGAAATAAGTTGATATAAATAGAAATACATAGAAATGCAAATAAAATGAAATCAATAGAACTGTCAAAAGTCGAGCAGTCATTCTTTTCAAGCTCCGGAAGAGGGATCCATTCAACAGCTATCCCGTACATTGTTGTTCATAATTTCCCCGATCTTGGATTGCTGACATCGCTAAGGTTCCTTGAATGGGTGAATGAAAATCCTGAGGGGGTTATAAGTCTGCCAACAGGCAAAACNCCGGAGTATTTTATAAAATGGACAAACAGACTGTTGCAGGGATGGGATCAGAAAGAAAACAGGATCATTATGGAAACTCACGGACTCTCGATTGTTAAGAAACCGACACTGAGAGGGTTGCATTTCGTCCAGGTTGAAGACTTTTATCCTATAGATCCCGAACAGCATAACAGTTTTTACGATTATGTAAGGAATTTTTATATCAGGGGATTCAATCTTGATCCGGCAAAGGCATTGCTTATAAATGCTGATGAAATAAAACTATCACAGAATAAGCATTATACGGAGATATTTCCGGATAACCGGATTGACCTGACCCTTCGAAACAGGGAAGCTGGTTCACTATTCGAAAAATTGCAGCAGGAGTCCATTTTCCGTATTGACAACTGGTGTACAAATTATGAAAACCAGATACGGGATATGGGAGGGATAGGTTTTTTCCTAGGAGGGATGGGCCCTGATGGTGCAATAGCTTCCAATACACGCGGAAGCGATCATAACTCAACAACCCGGCTTACGGCAACAAATTTCGAAGCCCAGGCTGCATCAGCAGGTGATCTGGGTGGTATAGAAGTTTCAAGGAACAGGCTGGTTATCACAATCGGGCTGGGTACAATTACTTACAACCCGGATGGTGTGGCGATAATATTTGCTGCCGGCGAAGCCAAGGCCCCGGTGGTAAGGAATGCATTGGAAAATCCCCCTGATAACTTCTATCCGGCAACTGTCCTGCAGAGACAAAAGAATGCACGTTTTTACCTTACCGAGGGAGCGGCAGTCCGGCTTCATGACAGCATTGAAAAATATTACAGAGAAGGAGATTGGACATTTGAAAAGACCGAAAAGGCTGTATTCGATCTTTGCCAGAAGATCGATAAATATGCCCATAAGCTTGAAATTGAAGACCTGAAAAATGATAAATACTGTTGTCTCATTCCTGGCCTGAGCCTCGACAGGGTCAAGGATGTTATTGAAGCTACAAAACAAAAAATAGTAAAGGGAAACGCTAAAGAGCAAAACCAGACCTTCCTTCATACCGGCCCGCATCATGACGATATTATGCTTGGAATTTTCCCATGTATTATCCCGACCCTCCGTGAAGCATCGAACCGGTTCCGTTTTACAGTTTGCACTTCAGGATTCACAGCAGTTACAAACGATATGCTTCAGAATTTTCTCCAGGAAACCCTGAATCATATAGAACAGGATAAGGTCAAAATGATTGAATATCCTGATTTCTTTNAGAAGGGCTATAAGTACAAGTTTGATAAAGATGTAAGCCATTATCTCGATAAAATCGCGGCAAAAGATGAACCTGGAAAGCTGAGGGGAGTCTGTCACAGGATAATAAGAGTGATGGTCGATGTTTACAATCTGAAATCAAGGGAAGAGCTTACAGGACAGATAGAGAAGAATATTGAATTGCTGAAATCAAGCTATAGCGGTGAGAAGAATCCACCCGATATTCAGAAGCTTAAAGGTATGATCCGCGAATTTGAAGAGGAACTTGTCTGGGCCCATTACGGAGTTAAAGTCCAGGACATTCAGCACCTTCGGCTGGGCTTTTATACTGGTGATATATTCACTCCGCAGCCGAACACCAAACGCGACGTTGAACCAATCCTGGAAATGCTGAGGGAGGTAAGGCCTACTGTTGTAAGCATGGCTTACGATCCGGAAGGCTCGGGACCCGATACTCATTATAAAGTTCTTAAGGCACTGGCTAAGGCATTAAGTATCTGGAAACAGGAAGAGGACCTATCAAATTTGCGAATTATTGGCTACAGGAATGTCTGGTTCAGATTTCATCCGTCGGAGGTAAATGTTTTCACACCTGTCTCGCTTAACTCAATGGCTGTTTTGGAAAAATCGTTCAAGGATTGTTATATAAGCCAGGTAANTGCTTCATTCCCCAGCTATGAACTGGATGGACCGTTCAGCGACCTTTCACAGCACGTCTGGGTAGAACAATTCAAAAGGGTTCAGCTTATACTCGGGAAAGATTACTTCTATGAAAACGAAAGCCCTAAGATTCGTGCAACCCATGGAATGATATTTCATAAGGAAATGAAGCTGGACGAGTTTCTCATGCATGCAAATGAGCTTGAAAAGAGCATGGAAGGCGAGGTCAGATAGTTATTAATAACTCAGTACAAAAGATACTTCTGAACTTTNTTTCGGAAAGTCGGAACGGATCCATTCCATAATTCAAGGATTGAGTCTGTCCTGAAATTTTTAGTGAACTCTTTTCTTATTTTATCTGTCCCGCACACCTTATCAAACATTTCAAGCCTTGATTTTTCACATAATGCGAAAAGGTCTTTTCCAGGCCATAGTTTATGAGCTTCCTGGAGAATATAAAACTGGATCATTGACAAGGGAGCCCTGTATTTATCAATCAGATGNATTTGAACCCCATGGACCATTTTTCCCTGAGAGACACTGTAATACGGTTTGTAATGGACCGGTCGGAAAATCAGACCTGGAAGCCCCAGTGCATTAAGGTTTTGTGTCAGTGAATCGGCATTGATCCACTCTGTTGCGAAGGTTTGAAATGGCAGGGTGTAACCTACACCTANGCTTGCAACGTAAAGTTCTCCGATTATGCCTGTGGCAGGATAAAAGTAGCTNGTTGCTGNCTGCGGAATATGAGGTGATGATGGTACCCATGGCAATCCTGTCTCCTCAAAACACATATCTCTTTTCCATCCATTCATTTTGATCACTTTCAGATCGCATTTCATTCCGTTTTTAAGCAATCCTTCACCATTCAGAAACAATGCCAGTTCTCCGACAGTCAATCCATGGATATAAGGAACAGGATACTGACTTACAAAAGAGATGAAGTCCTTTTCAACAAGGGGTCCCTCCATNCGCACTCCTCCGAGAGGATTTGGCCTGTCGAGAACAATAAAAGGAATGTTGTTTTCTGCAGCAGCCTCCATTGCAAGTCCAAGCGTGCTTATGAATGTGTAAGATCGTGACCCTATGTCCTGAATATCGTAAACCAGAAGATCAATACCTTCAAGCATTTCTTTAGTAGGTTTTCTTGTATTTCCATATAAGCTGGAAACTTTCAGATGTGTCGACGGATCGATTGTGGAACCGATTATTTCTCCGGCGGTATATTCTCCCCTTACTCCGTGCTCCGGCCCGTACAGGCTGGTCAGCCTGACTCCGGGAGCTTTATAAATAATATCTATACAGGACCGAAGATTCCTGTCAACACCTGTGGGATTGGTTATAAGGCCGACTCTCTTTCCTTTCAGTACTTCAAATTTGCTTT
>JGI20214J51088_10001891_pt1 | contig 14165 bp, 15 predicted proteins | sample WetSurMetagenome_FD_51088 | JGI IMG/M metagenome (IMG submission 51088) | reverse complement strand
TCTCTTGGTGCCGTTCGTATTGACGATTACAAATATCAATTCATTCAACAACCGGATGGTTGGCTTGGAGCAAAAGTTCATGTTGATGTACCAACTCTTACCAACCTGCGGCTCGATCCATTTGAACGTATGCGTTGGCCCGAAAATGGTACGGCAGAAGGATCCCAGAATTATTTCCAATGGTTCCAGTATGAATTCTGGCGGTTTGTATTCGTTCAGCAGGTAGTTGCAAAACTGGCAATGACAGCCATCGATTATCCGCCGATGCAAAAAGGTGCAAGCTTTAATCTCGATGCTGTAAAAGCAGAGATAGAAAAAGCGATGGAGAAACAAGGACAATAATTGAATAAGTAAATGAAATATGAAAGGCGTTGATGAAAGTCAGCGCCTTTTTTTATTAATATTTTTGTTCGTACAAAAAAAGGATGATAAAATGAAAACAAAAGCTATTTTATTTCTCTTTCTTTTATCCATACTTAATTGCGGGATTCAGGCAAGAGAAAATTCAGATCCTCTTCCATCCTGGAATGAAGGAACTACTAAACAATCCATCATTGATTTTGTAACTAGAACCACTACAGAAGGCAGTGCTGATTTTATCCCCGTTGCTGACCGTATTGCTGTGTTTGATAACGATGGTACATTATGGACAGAGCAACCTCTTCCATTTCAATTATTTTTTGCGATCGATCGCATTAAAGCAATGGCACCACAACATCCCGAATGGAAAACTACACAACCCTTTAAGGCATTGCTCGAAGGCGATATGAAAACGGTAATGGCAGGTGGTGAAAAAGGGCTTGTAGAAATTATTATGACTACACATTCAGGAATGACGACAGATCAGTTTGAAAAAATAGTTAAAGACTGGATGGCAACTGCCACGCATCCTAAAACCGGCAAGCATTTTAACGAAATGATTTATCAACCTATGGTTGAATTGTTGAATTATTTACGTGCGAATGATTATAAAACATTTATTGTATCTGGTGGTGGCGCAGATTTTATGCGCGTGTGGACTGAGCAGGCTTATGGTATTCCACCTTATCAGGTAGTAGGAAGCACAGGCAAAGTAGAATATGATACAACTAACGTTCAACCAGAATTAATTAAACTTCCTGAAATTACATTCGTTGATGATAAAGCAGGCAAGCCTGTTGGCATTCATCAATTTATAGGCAAACACCCGGTGTTTGCTGCCGGAAATTCAGATGGCGATTATGCAATGCTTCAATATACATGCACTCAACCAAGCCCTCACTTCGGAATGTTTGTTCACCATACCGATGCAGTACGTGAATATGCTTATGGCAGTGAACATTCACTCGCTCAATTAGTAAAAGGATTGGATGATGGAGGGAAATATGGATGGATCATTGTAGATATGAAAAATGATTGGAAGGTAATTTATCCTTATGATTTAGTAACAGAGCCAGATGTTATAGCAATTGATATATTGCTTAATCCTGATCAGACGATGTTGGATTCAGCAAAAGTCTATAACGACCTTATGCGTAAAAATTATTCCGGGCCCGGAAGTTTTTCATTGGATGCTTCACACACTCCACACATATCAACATTGCAATGTTTTGTCAAAACAACTGATCTTGAAAAAGTTTATGCTGCCGTAACAAAAGTAATTAAAAACGAAAACCCAACTAAAGATAAACTAACAACAAGCGGGTTCTATTATTTACCCGATAAAAGTTTGGGATTAGCCGGTATCACAGCAGATACAACAGTAAAGCTGATGCGTTATCAGGCAAAACTTATTGAAGCTGTTAAACCATTTATAGTTGTGGGAACTGATGCCGCATTTGTGCAAAATGCAAATGGAAAGCCTATTGTTGCAGGCCTCACTAAATATGTAAATGAATTTATACCTGAACATAGCGGGGCTAAATTCAATCCGCATGTTACAATTGGTCTGGCTCACGAAGAATTTTTAAAAGAGCTATTTGCAAAGCCTTACAATAAGTTCACCTTCAAAATTTTATCGGTAAGTATTTATCATCTTGGTGATTACGGAACAGCACAAAAGAAACTTTGGACTTCTGCAAAGTAACAGAGGTTTGGATTAAGAATTTTTTAAATAGGCTGTCTCACAAGTAATGTTTTCTCGATAATTTTTCTGATTCCATCAGAAAAAAACTCGAAAACCAAAGAAAATAAATGGTTCTCGAGTAATGAAATGTATCGAGAGAACCTTTTGAGACAGCCTTTTTTTATTTTAACTGAGTCGATATTGTAAAGTTTTGCGACCGACGTTTTAAGAATTTAAATCTTTTCGTTGTTTTCTTTGGGAACATTTCTAAATGAGAGCTGAGAACTTAATCACTGTTTTTATTTCAGATGTTAAATCTATAAGTTTAATTGAGTTAATAATTCACTTGCCTTTAAATAAACAAAGGAGCAAAAATGAAATTTACTTTTTTGAAACAAACAATTTTAATAATCGTATTTATTACAACAAGTGCACTCGCACAAGGTTTCTACCTGGGCGCTGGAATTGGAAATACTTTTTATAGTTCCGAAGTGCAGGATGCCATCAACCAGGCACAAGAAATAAGCGAGAATTCTACAGCCTGGAAAATTTTTGCAGGATATCACCTTGATAAATTTATTGGTTTTGAAGGTGGTTACAGAAGTTTCGGCAACATTAGTTCAGATGTCAGCAATGTTACTTATGAAAGTAAAACAGCAGGCTGGGACGTTGAAGCACTTGGATTGTATCAGATTTCAATTATAGATCTTTTTGCTAAGGCAGGCGTTATGTTTGCATCTACGGATGGATCAGCTGGCGACGAAAGCACAGATGACAACACTACTAATTTCTTATGGGGGCTTGGTGTTGGTGCACACTTTGGTCCAGTCGGTGCCAGATTGGAATGGGAGTCAATCGTTGTGGATGGTCCCACAAATTTATCAATGGTTAGTTTAAGTGGAACATTTGGATTTTAATAATCAGCAGCAATCGTATTACATTTTGAAAGGCGTTGAAGAAAGTCAGCGCTTTTTTGTTTTAAACTAATTTGAAATTATTTCTTTGTGTTTGTTCTGAAAGATTGAAGTGGTAGGGACATGCTATAGCGTGTCCCTACAAAGCCATTTTATTTACATAAAAACGATAATACATTTCTTAAATGAATTACAATCGGCAATCACTTGATCGCAAATCTATCCGGCTGAAAGATTATGATTACTCATTTCCAGGATGGTATTATGTTACTATATGTACGAAGAATTTTATTCCCTGGTTTGGGAAAGTTAAAAATGGGAAAGTAGTTCATAACCAATTGGGTAAAATTGCAACAAAATATTTTGAAGAAATCTCAGAACATTTTGATAAAGCTGAAATTGACGAATTCATTATTATGCCCAACCACGCACACGGTATTATAATTATTAATGACGCTGTAGGGACACGCGATCGCGTGTCCCTAAGAAGTTTTGGAAGTGTATCAAAAGGTTCACTTTCAATCATCATAAACCAATATAAAGGTTCTGTCACCAGGTTTGCTCATAAAAATGGTTATGATGAATTTTACTGGCAGCCACGCTTCTATGAGCATATAATAAGAAATGACAATGACCTTCATAGAATAAGAACCTACATTAGAAATAACCCTCTCAAGTGGGAATTGGATGAATATTATAATTTATGATTGTTTGAATGTGTTGTAGGGATACGGTATACCGTGTCGCTTCAAAGGTAAGTAAGATTATTAAAGCATCTTTTTTTATTTTTGAATAAAGTAAAAGTTAATAAATTGGGAATACTAAATGTTTGAATACCTCTTTGATCTTCCTTTAATAATTACCGGTCCGGCGATTATCGGATTATTGTGTTTGTTTGCAGTTGGTGGATTGTGGTTCGTCCGCCATCATGTCCATTCTCAAATGAACATTGAAACACATGATTCACATTTCTCCGGTGCTATGGTTCATTCGGTAATGATATTCTATGGTCTTGCTGCTGCGCTCATGGCTGTGAACGTCTCAGAGACTTACACCGATGTTTCAAAAATTGTTGAAGGCGAGGCAACTGCCCTTGCAGTATTATATAGGGATGTACGCGGTTATCCAGAACCAATCAGATTCGAACTACAAAAAGTAATTCATGATTACACCCATTACGTCATCGAGGAAGCCTGGCCAAGACAAAGCAAAGGACAGATGGCATATGGTGGTGTTCAACGTATGAATCGCTTCCAGTCTATCCTGTTCCTTTTCGAACCGGTGACTGAAGGACAGAAAGTTCTGCATGCTGAAACCATAAACGCCTACAACCAAATGATCAAGGCCCGTCGATTACGACTTGATGCAGTGGACACCGGTTTGCCGGCTGTTATGTGGGCAGTACTTGTGCTTGGTGCCTTTATTGCTCTTACCACATCCTTCTTTTTCAAAGTGGAAGATGTACGATTGCATGGAATTCAGGTATTGCTTTTGGCAGCATTTATCGGATTAAACATTTTTGTAATCTTGGCGCTGGACCGACCGTTTCGTGGAGATCTCGGGCTATCACCCAATCCTTATCAATTAGTTTATGACCAATTAATGAAAGTTAAATTTTGATGGGACTGAATGAACTTTCAAAATAAATAGAATGGTAAATTTTAGTTGTAAAAAATTAATAATCTACAGAGGATAACATGAGAAGAGTTTATTTCGGCGTGATTTTTTTAATTTTAAGTTTTAATTCATACTCTCAAACTCCGCAAATTGATACGGTTGCGATTATGCTGCTCGATAAAATGGGCAGCGTAATTGGTGAACTTGAATCCTGCAGCTTTACATTAAATACTTCAAACGATGGTATCGATGTAGACCTGGGTTTAATCAAATATTTTAATGTTCACCAGGTTTATATGGTTGGACCCGATAAAATGCTTATAAATTCTCAGGGAGATAAAGGACATCGCGGATTTTGGTATAATGGTAAACAACTTATGTATTATTCGTATACAGAAAATAATTATGCCGCTATTGATGCGCCATCCACTATTTTAGCTACGATTGACACTATACATAAAAATTATGGTATAGATTTTCCTGCCGCAGATTTCTTCTATCCAACATTTACAATTGATTTAATCGATCAGAGCGAAAACATAATATATGTCGGAAAAAGCAAAGTTGCTGATAAAGACTGCTTTCATATCATTGCCCAAAATGAAAATATGAGCGTTCAAATCTGGATTTCTGACGATGCATTATTTTTACCTGTAAAATTTGTTGTCGTTTATTATGATGCTGTTCCCAATATGCAATACGAAGCAACATTTTCTGACTGGAGAATAAATCCGGACTTACCAAATGCAATGTTTGAGTTCTCTCCACCACCAGGTGCTGATCAAATTTCAATTTTAGCAAAGTAAAAGTGTTTTTAATCAAATTATTAAGAGTGAGATTATGAAAAAAGTAAAAATAAATTCGCAATACATTATTTATTTAGTACTGCTAATTATACTTATTCCATTTGCTGCAGAGGCTCAGCGAATGAAGCATAACTCGGGCGGTAATAGGGACAGGAGCAATCAGAACGTCCAAAGATCAAATACTCAGCAGAACAAATCAATAAACGGTGGTTATGATAAACCAACAAATCGCGATATGTCAAATGCAAATACCAATCGTAACCTGAATACTTCAACCAGGGATGTTAACAAAACTAATATCAAGGAAAAAAATCCTTCCATCAATAACGATCTGCCAAGAGGTAACAGGAATAATTCAAATATTAATTCTGGTAATAGAAATAACAATATCAATAATAGTTTGCCAAATAATAATAGGAATAACAATAATATTAATTCTGGAAACAGAAGTGTTAATATAGATAACAGCAGGAATGTGTATGTCAGGCCACCAGTAGCACCTTATCCAAGACCTCCTTACGCTTACGGCGGCTACCATTATAATTGTTATCATCCGTATTCCTATCATCCATATCATCCTTACTATTATGGACCAGCATACAATCCGTGGGGCGTTTTTATTGCAACTATCGCTGTGACCGCAATTATAGTGAATGCAAATAATCAAAAATATTATTATGATTCAGGTGTTTACTACGTCCAGAGCAGCGGAGGGTATACTGTTGTGGAGGCCCCTGTTGGTGCTACAATCACAGTCTTACCCGAAGGTAGTCAAACTGTGGTTGTAAATGAAACAACAAATAATTACTACTATGGCGGAACTTATTACGAAAAATCTGATAGTGGATATACTGTTGTTCCTCCTACAGCAGGTACGGTTGTAGAAAATCTTCCAGAGGGAGGTGAAGAAGTCAGAATTGGTGATGTAACTTATGTTAAATTAGGTGATGTCTACTACCAGCCGATTGAACAGAATGGTGAAAATATGTATGAGGTCGTGGATGTTGAAAAAATTCAGGAATAAAGAAGTATTATATTGTCGTAAATATTTTTAGACAGTTACAAATAAATTTTATGAAAAAGACATTGCTGTTTTTAAAAAAGGAAATTTTGGAATTACTCCCACCGACTATTTTTTTTTCTGGTTTTTCAAGTTATAGCTTTTGCAAGAAGCTTGCTCGTTAAGGAATATGGTTTAACTCTTGCATCTACTACGTCGGCATTTATCGGAACAATAATAGTAGGAAAATCAATTTTAATTGTTGACACGTTGCCAATGTTAAAATGGTTTCATCAGAAAAGACTCATCTATACTATTTTATGGCGAATATTTTTTTACTTATTGATCGTGGTGATATTTCAATTTGTAGAAGCTCTGATCCCCCTGATCTCAAAATACGAATCCGTTTCTTCAGCAATTGATAACATTTTTGTAGAAATAAGATGGGATCATTTTTTTGCAATTCATGTCATACTCTTATTGTTTATAATAATATATACTCTCATTACTGCCGTAGTTGAAACTATTGGTCGAAAAGAATTTATAAAAATATTTTTGAGTAAGAATGATAAAGTTGGAAGTATTACTATTAATAAAGAATAAAAAAATACCCGTAGTCGCAGAAGTTTGCAATCCCTGTCACATTTGCATTTTTTGAGTAAATAATATTTTGTTTGACACCACTAATAGATTCATTACTTGGTACAATCTGAATTGGATCGAACAATGCAAGCTGGAATGGATTGTCCTGAGCAAGGAGATTCGCAGAAAATAAAATCATTAAGCTTGTTAGTGCTAAAGCGTAATGTTTTATCAACGAAGTATCCTTTCTAGGAATGATGAAAAAATGTTTTGTAGAAGTAAAGAAAGAAAACATTGATTGTAAAGCCGGAAGAAATAATTTTTTATTCTGCTAATTAAAATATTTTATTATTGTTGGGACATACTAAGTTGTGTTTTTATGTAACTCATTATTTTTTACTTAATTTTATTCCCAAAATGAATTAACAAAAGTTTTTATCTAGATGGAACAACACTTATCAATTCTAATCGGAACATTTACCACGCTTCTTGCCGTTGTAAATCCACTTGAAGCACTTCCCATTTTTTTGTCTCTTTCACAGGATCAGGATATAAAAGCTCGCCGAAAATTAGCATTCCGTTCCTGTCTCTATGCTTTAATGCTGATCATTGGTTTTATTTTATTTGGAAATTTTATTCTGAATATTTTTGGTGTAAATCTCTCAATGGTCAGAACTGTTGGTGGTATTATCCTTATGAAAATCGGATTCGATTTATTTCTGTCCAACTCTGATAGTGGAAGTTCCTATAAGTCCTCCTCAGGAAAGAGCGATTCGGATCCTGCATTTGTTCCGTTGGCAATGCCGATTATGTTTGGACCGGGAGTGTTGGCAACAGTTCTCGGAATGACTTCTCTTAAATCAAGCACTGAAGAAATATTTTCAATGTTGATGATTGCTGCTGCAGCTATTTTGTGTATGGCTGTAATCTATCTAACTCTTGCCTATGCTGATACAATTGTAAAAAGAATAGGAAAAAAAGGAATTGACGCGGCTACGCGTATTGTTGGATTTTTTGTGGCAACAATGGGAATGGGTCTAATCTTTCACGGTGTATCTGAGTTTCTGAAAAGTTTCGGAATATAAGTGAAAATCGATTTGAANGTGATTTATCCTTNAGATCTTACCAAATAGTATTAGAACTCAGCTTGTCCCAAACTTAAGTTTTTATTCCCAGTTTTTCCTCTATAAGATGAGTATGTTATTTTCAGAAATTATAGTTATGTTGGTTTCAACTATTAAATAATTTTTAGGAGTTTCATTATGGCAAAACAAATATCACCATTTCATTCAAAAGATAGTAAAGTCTATCACATTTATGCTGCCTGTTCATCAGGAAAAGGTGTTAAGAAAAAAGTGAAGGGAACCGGAGGAAGAAAACTTTGCAGTGCCTGTAAAGGTATCAAGGCTGGTAAGCGCACCCGTTAAGTTAAAATAGATTTAAGTATATCAACCCCCGCCAATCAAATAGACGGGGGTTTTTAATATCCGCTCCTTAATAAATTTAACATCTCAACTTCAAAAATTTAGGGAGGCGAGGTCACAAGCCTTTGTTTGGAATAATCAATTACTACGAATTCATATGGAGGAATTATGAATGATCAGAATATTACATTTCAAACTATTGACTGGTCAACAATACCAAAGACTGAACACAAAGGAGAATCCGGTATCGCGTACTGGCAAACTGCAGAATTTCAGGGATTGAGAATTAGAATTGTTGAATACTCTGCTGGTTATTTTGCAGATCATTGGTGTGAAAAAGGACATATTGTTTATTGCCTCGAAGGAAGTTTTATTAATGAACAAAAAGATGGATTTCAACCTTTATTGACTCCGGGAATGTCATACGTTGTTTCGGATAATTTAAGTTCACACCGTTCAAGGACAAAAGATGGAGCGAAGCTTTTAATTATTGATGGAGATTTTTTAAAACTTAAACCTTAAACAGATAATCGATCATTATGCCATTCTGTATTAATCAACAGTGGCTTTGGAAGGGATCAGAAGAGTAGTGAGATTTTTTAATAATACAATTTATATTTCCATCATTGTTTTACTAAATTCTAAGTAATGGAACTACGTATTAAAAATTCGTGTGATCAAATGAAACCAAAACTATTTGCAATTTATATATTTATACTGCTTCCATTACTTATCGGATGTTCACAAGAGAAAAACAAGCCTCGTAACGAAAATGTAATTATTGTTGTGATTGATGGTGCAAGATATTCGGAAACGATTAATTCCGGTGCGGAAAATATCCCTTATATGTTTAATGATCTTTGGCCTTTGGGCACAGTATTCACAAGCTTTAGAATTGCTGATGAAGGGATTACTTCCACAAATCCCGGCCAGGCATCAATACTTACCGGAAACTGGCAGCTAATCGCAAACGATGGCACAGAGCCACCTAACAAACCAACGGTATTTGAATATTTCAGGAAAGAATTTTCGGCAAAAGAAACTGATTGCTTTGTTGTTGCCGGTAAGAAAAAATTAGAAGTATTGTCTTACAGTTCGTTTCCTGGTTATGGAAAAGATTATCAGGCTTCAACAAATTGTTTTGATGCTGAAAGCGACAACGAGGTTTACGATAGTCTGATAATTTCATTAGATACTTTTCATCCAAAACTCGTACTCGTTAACTTTCCAATGACCGACAAAAAAGCTCACTCTGGTAGTTGGGATGATTACATTTCTGCGCTAATGAATGTGGACAGTTTAATTTATTTGTTATACACAAAAATCCAGGATGATCCGTTTTATAAAAACAACACAACACTACTTATTACCAATGATCACGGCAGACACACCGTTGACTTCACGAACCACGGCGATGACTGTGATGGATGCGAGCATATTATGTTATTGGCAGGTGGTGAAAAATTTGAGAGCAATAAAATTAATCCAGACCTGCATTATCAAATTGATTTATGTAAAACCGTCGGAGATATTATGAGCTTTAAAACACCATTTGCAAATGGAAGCAGTCTGGCTAAATAGCAAAAATGTCACCCCACTAAAAGCGAGATGACATTTTAAGATTCCCGAACTTTATTGACTAATCAAAATCAAAATTAAATATTGGAAAGACAGGTAAAAATCCGCCCTTGCCAATTATATTAATTAAACCAATCTGAAGACCCTTTAAAGTTTCTGTGTAATTAACAATTGAAATCTGTAATCCATTGAAATATCCTCCATGATAGTTTACCCATGAAGATTGCAATCCTACAAAATCTCCGTGAGAAACATTAACAAATGCTGACTGCCATCCGGTGAAACCACCTTCAGTTACATTAACACCTCCCCATTGTACACCAAGTTGTTTTCCTGTAGTTACATTAACTAATCCCATATCAAAACCAGTTACGTTAACATTTTTTGTATAAATAAGATTCAATCTTATACCACTTACAGATTCGTTGTTTGGTACAATTTGAATAGGGTCAAAGAGTGACAACTGAAAAGGGTTCTCCTGCGCTTTGAGATTCGTAGAGATTAAAATAACAAAACTTATTATTATTAAACTGAATATATTTTTCATCAATAATCCTTTTAAAGAGTGATAGTAAATTGTTTTGCAAAATTAATTAAAATTCTTTCACTTCAAAACGGAGTCAATTTATTCCAACGAACCAATACCTAACCGGCACCTCACCCAGTTTCTGTCATCCTCTTCAAATATTTCATTTTCTTTAATAACAATTCTTTCCACAGGGATTTGATGCACAGTCATCATATGATTTTTGATTGCTTCTGCTCTAGCCGCTGCAAGATTTTGAAACTTCATTTCAGAGATCGGTTGAATGGAAATAAGTTTTTGTTTCAGGTCTTCGAGATAATTTCTTAATTCGCCGTTTCCGGTTGAATCAAGTCCAAACTGGTTTCTAGCCATTTTCAATAATGAATCATTGTAAGCCTGAACATACATTCTCTCAAGAATTTTTTGACCTTTAGTGTAATCATTATTTGATTTGGTAACACTTGAATCAGCGATATTTTTTCCGGTTAATCTAAAATTGTAAATGCTGTCAAACTTTGCTTCACGCAGAGACCTCCCATCTGTAACGGTATCTACTGCTCCATAAATTTCTAAAACTATTCCCGGTCGTTCTGCCATTATCTTTGATAGGTTTATCATTTTTTCAAATTGATGATTTTCAAGTTTTGCACTTCCGGCTTCAAAATCTACTGACTCAAGATCTTCACCACCAATTCCAAGTAAACTACCAAGAAATCGGAATGGTGCTGTTACTATTGTCGTGAGAACTCTTTTTACTGCCCACCAAACTAAAGCCCCTGTATCAGTTTCAGGATCATTTAAATCTCCCTCGACTTCAAGATCGAGATCAATATTTCCATCAGCATCTTTTAGAAGAGCGATTGCAAGTTTAATCGGAAGACCTAATCCTTCCTGTCCTTCATATTCATCACCCAATGTAAATTTATTTNAAAATATTTTGTTGTATGAAGTCAGAAGACNTTTATCAATTTTGTATGCAATATCTAAAGATAGTTTTCCGCTCTCAACCTCGTATCCGAGAAACTCAACTGTATATGGTGTAAGATTGGTTAATTCAATATTGTGAAAATTCATTTTGATATTCGAGTAAGCGAGCGGATCAAATGGATCTACCTTCCCGTTTATTTTCGCAGAACCGTATTCATCAACACTTCCTTCCATTTTAATTTCGGCACCCAATGGGTTTTCACTCGAAAATCCCGTTACTTCTCCATTTAAATCATGGATCTTTGATGCAAACTTTAAGGGCAGACTAAAATCTGAAAAATACATTTCACTGTTTTCAATTTTTATTTTTCCAATGTCATATTTAAAATCCAGCTGTTTCTTTTCAGGATTGACAGGCTCAATGTAAAGTGTATCAGATGTCTGACCTGAATCAACTACTACCGGAGACTCTTTCAGCACTTGAATTAGGTTAAAACTTTTATCTTCAGCAATTGCAATTCTTGTATAAAGATTTTTGAGATCAATTTCACCAATACTCACTTGCATCGGATTTAATTGTCCTGTTATATCTGAAACATTAAGTTCCTTCCACTCAAGGAACCTCTCCTCGTTTTTAGTATCGTAAAGTTTGAGATCGGTGATTTTTGTATTTGCCTCAAACGAAACTTGCATTTTTTCTGATGCAGATGGTTCATCAAGTTTAAGCCTTCCATCAATTGAAAGTTTCCCATCATTCAACTTGAGATATGCAAATTGTGCCAGATAAGGATCCAATGACGCCAGACTAGCATTGTTAAAAGAAAATTTCAAATCTGCTTTCAACGGAGTCATTGAAAAGTCTCCACTAAGTGCGAAAGTTCCGCCTCGGGGAAGATCAGAAATCAAATGAAATCCGGAAGTATCTGCAGAATTAAGGTGAAGATCAGTTACAGTAACACTGAAACTGTCAATCTTAGTTTCTGCCGGAGGATTCACAGCCTGGTCAGTAATCAATAAATGCAATCTCTCCAACTCGAATCTTCTGATTAAAATTTCCCAGGGTTCGTCTTCTGCTGTAACCGTTGAATCTGATTTCTGTTGAGTTAAGTTCTCGATCAGATCTGAGAAATTAAATTCTTCCTCACTAAGTCTTACAATGTTTCCATCGGGTTCAGTAAGTCTTATTTCTTCAAAATCCAGTTCTTTATTTATGACTGGCAACAAGCTGAAATTGATAAAAAATTCTTTGAACGAAATAAATATTTCGTCTTTATTTTTTTCGTACAATCTAAATCCTTCAACAGAAAGCGAGAATGTGAATGGGTTGAAAGAAACAGATTCTATTTCTACATCACGGTTAAATTCTTCTTTTATGTAATCAATCGCCTGACTTTTTATTATCATTGGAACGATAAAAAATCCTATCACGGTGTATAGTCCAAAAAATGACGAGAGTGTCCAGAATATTATTCTGGGAATTTTCTTTGTAAACAGTTTCATTTTACAGAAAATTTATTTATTGAAAGAGGGATTCTAAACACAGCAAAATTAAGAAATTCTAAAGATCATTCAACCTGTTTAAATAAATTATTGTTCGTATTCAGACTAAAGATCATTCAACCTGTTTAAATAAATTATTGTTCGTATTCAGACTATTCCATATTTGTAAAGTCGTAATAAAATAAATCAATTGAGGGCATAATATGGATTCAAAAAAATATCTTGCAGAATTCTTTTGAACTTTGTGGATGGTGCTCGGAGGAAGCGGAAGTGCTGTAATCTCTGCAGGTTTTCCTGAAGTAGGAATTGGACTGCTTGGAGTTGCACTTGCATTCGGACTAACTGTTTTAACAATGGTTTATGCGATCGGACATATATCAGGGTGTCACTTAAATCCAGCTGTAACTGTTGGATTATGGGCAGGTGGAAGAGTAAAGGCAAATGAAGTTCTTCCTTATATTATTTCACAGGTACTTGGAGGAATCGCCGGTGCGGGAATTTTATATTTGATTGCAAATGGACAAAAGGGCTTTAACATCAGTGGTGGCTTGGCTTCTAACGGTTATGGCGAACATTCACCGGGTGGTTATTCACTACTTTCAGGTTTTGTATCTGAAGTTGTGATGACTTTCTTTTTCCTCTTTGTAATTCTTGGAGCAACAGATGAAAGAGCGCCAAAAGGTTTAGCGGGAGTTGCAATTGGATTAGCACTAACATTAATTCATTTAATAAGTATTCCAGTTACAAATACATCTGTAAATCCAGCAAGAAGTACCGGTCCGGCAATCTTTGTTGGTGGGTGGGCCTTATCTCAACTCTGGTTATTCTGGGTTGCGCCAATTATTGGGGCCATCCTTCCAGGATTTATCTATCCGTTGGTTGCTGGAAAAAATAAATAAGAATTTTTAAAGACGCATCACAGGTGCGTCTTTCTTTATCTCTCAATCAATTTAAATCGTACTCTTAGAACCCCCTCATTAAAATCCGTGGAAATAATTTTAAAATTTCCAATCTCATTTGTGTGAGAAACGTGTAATCCACTGCAAGGGCAAGCATCATATTCGCCTATTCTTATAATCCTGATTTTCTCTCCAGCATCTTCCGGCAGCTTTGAAAGATTAAATTTTGATTCAGCTTCATCCTTAAAATAGAACTCTTCACTCACAATCAAATCCTGCTGAATGACTTCGTTTACTTTCAATTCTACATCTTCAATCTCTTTCTGAGTTAAATTTCTGTCAAAATGA
>JGI20214J51088_10001889_pt1 | contig 14172 bp, 10 predicted proteins | sample WetSurMetagenome_FD_51088 | JGI IMG/M metagenome (IMG submission 51088) | reverse complement strand
TGCGACCCGCTGATTAAGAGTCAGCTGCTCTACCAACTGAGCTAATGGCCCACATGCAGCAAGGATATACTATACGAAAAAGCGGTTTTTATCGTCAAGTTCTTATTTGCCGGGAAGGCCCCTGTCCTTGCAAAACCAATATCCACGGCCTTTTGCGCAGACAGGTCCGGCGGTCCCGGCCGCCCGATAATCAGTCAAGATAAGAAAATCGGTTCGCAAACTCTTCGGGAGTCAGATTTGTAAGCTGGGCTATCTTCCTCAGATTGTCCCCCTCGAAATCCTCCTTGCCGAGCCTGATCATATATTTCCTCGCCACTTCATAACTTTCTGAAGTTATGTCCACTCTCCTGACCTTGACCTTGCCGGTCCTGAAGTCGAACAGTTCGACAAAGGGTATCGGTTTAAGATAGCCTTCATCAAACACTATCATGGCCCCGGTGCCGCCCTTGAGCAGGTACCTGACGGCGCCGTAACCCAGATCTCTTGTGTATTCGACATCATAAGGTATCGGGTCTGCCGCCCTCAGTTCGTATCCGATTACCTTATCGACAATCGTCACCTCTACTCCAAGGTCGGAGAGGTTCTTTTTCACAAAGTTCTTGATGACCCTGCCGAGTTGTATGTCCGAAAGCCTGATCCGGCCTGTCTCGTCGAGGCCGTACTGGTCATATTTTGCGAGTTCTTCAGGTGCGCATATGCCGCTTATGCCTTCAGCCAGGATCGCTACCCCGTGGTCCCTGCGCATCGAAAGTCGTTTCAGGATGGAGCCGGTCAGGATGTCGGCCGCTTTCTGCAAGGGGTTCGGAGAGTCTTTCAACTCTTCGGCAATAACAGTTACTGTTGCGCCTGCCGCCTTTGCTATGCCGAGCGCAAGAAATCCGGCATTGCGGCCCATTGTTGAGACGAAATACCATCTGCCGGTGGTCTTCGCGTCTTCCATGATGTTCTCTACAATCTCTACTCCCCAGTGGCGCGCAGTCTGATAGCCGAAGGTCGACTGGTTGCCGGGCAGCGGCACATCGTTGTCTATGGTCTTCGGCACATGCACTACGCTCAGGTCGCCCCGCGACTCTTTTTCTATCCAGTTCGACATGAAGAGCGAACCGTCCCCTCCTATCGAAACCAGATACCTGATACCGAGATGTTTCAGGGTTGACAGCAATACAGGGAATTTTTCCTTTGCCTTGTCCGGAAAGTCGCGCGAGGTGCGGAGTATGGAGCCTCCCTTGTTATGAATCCTCGAAACAGTGTCGATGGTGAGCGGGATTCCGCAATTTTTGTCGCCGTCGAAGAGCGCCTTGAACCCGCCCTTGATGCCGATAACCTGTTTACCCGAATTGCTGGCCTCAATGGTGGCGGAACTTATTACACCGTTGATGCCGGGCGCCGGGCCTCCTCCAACAATGATGCCGACCATGTCCCTGGATTTCTGAGTCATTTAGTCACCCCAATAGAGAAGAGTCCACATTTTTTACATTAACGGCCCCGACCGTCCGGGCCGGGATATCCGCTATGTTCGCAACGCGCAATTTTTCAAAGAGGAATCCGGATTTATCCCCGGGCTCTTTCATTGTCCCTCAATCCCCGTATGCCAATGCTGCTCCCCCATAAACGGCATTTGCTTATAGTATATCAAAAGACAGGCCGGTTTAATGATTAATTATGCGGACGGGACCTGATTGCCGAATGCGCCTGAGTCCTGCAAATTTTTGCGATAACAATCCAGGGATGAAATATAAATGATATTCCGCTATCGCACAATTTGTAATAATAATTTATAATAGTAGTAAAACAGGCGGGTGAATATATGCTTTCAAGGGCATTAAGCGCGTATGTCATCGGGATTGATGCGCATCTGATAGAGGTTGAGGTCGATATATCGTCACGCGGCCTGCCGCACTTTTCAATGGTAGGCCTGCCCGACGCTGCCGTAAAAGAGAGCAGGGACCGCATCAAGGCCGCGCTGAAGAATATCGGCTTCGTTTTCCCCCTTAAACAGATAACCATAAACCTGGCCCCTGCGGACCTCAAGAAAGAGGGTTCATCGTTTGATCTGCCCATAGCCGTCGGCATTATTGCCGCCGAAGGTATCATCCCCGCCTCTTCCCTTTCGGAATATATCATGACCGGAGAACTCTCTCTCGACGGCAGGGTCAAGCCGGTGAAGGGTTCGTTGCCCGTGGCTCTCGAAGCGAAGAGGCTGGGCATGAAGGGGCTAATCCTTCCGCAGGAGAATGCGGCTGAGGCCGCTGTTGTCAAAGGGCTCGAAATCTATGGAGTGGGAAGCCTGCCTGAGGTGATCGAGTTCCTGGGCGGAATCACGCGGAAAGAAAGTTATAGCCTGGATGTGGATGCGGCAATGGCCGGAAGTTCAGTCTACGAAGACGACTTCGCTGATGTGAAGGGCCAGGAGCATGCGAAGCGCGCGCTCGAAGTTGCCGCAGCAGGGTCTCATAATATACTTATGATCGGGCCTCCGGGCAGCGGAAAGACCATGCTTGCAAAACGACTGCCGTCCATACTTCCGCCACTCACCTTCGATGAGGCGCTTGAAACTACCAAGATCCACAGTGTTGCCGGCCTGCTCGGGGCAGGGCAGTCGCTTCTGGCCACCAGGCCGTTCAGGTCGCCCCATCATACCATCTCCGATGTCGCGCTGATAGGCGGCGGACAGTTTCCCCGTCCGGGAGAGGTTTCGCTTGCCCATCATGGAATACTCTTTCTGGATGAGCTCCCCGAATTCAAGCGTAATGTCCTCGAAGTGCTCAGGCAGCCGCTCGAAAACGGCACGGTCACTGTTTCGCGCGCAGTGGCAAGCATTGCGTATCCCGCGCAGTTCGTTTTGATATCTGCAATGAACCCCTGCCCCTGCGGTTTCTTCGGAGACACGCGACATCAATGCACCTGCACGCCTGCGATGATCAACAGGTATCGTTCAAGGGTCTCAGGCCCGCTGATGGACCGCATTGATATCCATATCGACGTCCCGGCTGTTCCGTATAAAGAACTTTCCAAAGAGTATGCCGGCGAAAAATCGGACTCGATTCAACAAAGGGTTTCAGAGGCCAGGGAACTGCAACTGAAACGATTTACCGGCGACAAGATATACGCCAACGGGCAGATGAAAACCCGGCATATGAAAAAGTATTGCACTTTGTCCGCGGATGCTCAGGGCCTGCTCGACTCCGCCATGCAGAAACTGGGGCTCAGCGCGCGCGCATATTCGCGGATACTCAAGGTGTCGCGCACCATTGCCGACCTTGACACATCGGTCAATATCGAAAGCCGCCATGTCGCAGAGGCCGTCCAGTACAGGACCATAGACCGGGGGCATATGTAATCCGGGAATTGACGTTGGAAAAGAAAAGTATGCTCATGCAAGCATTATCATGGCTGTCATGGGTAGCCATCGCTCGTCTCGCCATGGTTCGACAGGCCCACCATGACAGCCATTTCAGTCCTCCAATGATAATTCCGGGGGATGCGGGATCTTTTGCGGACTATAATCTTCAGGATCTAATCAATGAGCTCGATGGAGAAAGCCGCAACTGATGCCCGATTTTACGCTTTCCAGAAAGGCCGTGGCTGATTTGATAGAGATCGGACGCTTCACTCAAGATAGCGCCTAAGAGAAAAGCGCTGAAAAGTAGCCTGTTCCCTCATCCGTGTTATTGATGTTATAATATCGTAATGTTATAATATCAATAGATGGGGGCGATTACATAAAGCCCTTAATCGAATTGGAGGGTGTAAAGTCATGAAAGGCGCAACCACATTAAGATTACCTGATGACCGCTTGAAGGTTATCAGGGCAATCGCGGGCTATGAAAACAGGTCGCTTTCCGATATTTTTACAGAGCTTACCGATGAATATATCGGGAGGCACAAAGAAACACTTGAACTGCTCAATATCCCGAATTTTTTGGATGAGTGCAAGGAGGGTGTGGCTGAAATCCGTTCAGGCGGAGGCAAGGCGCTTAGTGAGCTGGACGATTAAGGTATCCTCTAAAGCAGAGCATTATTATTTGCGGCTCGACAAAGACCTTCGCAATCGCATAAAGAAAGAGCTTGCGAGCTTGGCTGAACTTAATAATCCACTTGAGCGCCAAAACGTTAAGCATTTAACCGGAGAGTTAAAAGGATTTCATAGGCTCCGCCTTGGCGACTACAGGATTCTTTTTACTTTGTTGCCTGATATCCATACAATTGCCGTTGTCAATATTGCGCCTCGCGGAGGGATCTATAAATAAAGGGGAGGCGAATCTCCCTAAGGAAAGCTTTGTAAATATTTCGCAACTGATTACGGTGGAGAAAGCAGATCTTGTCGAAAAAACGGGACTCTTTCTGAAGCGAAAATCAAAAAGATTGTTGACGGCATCAGGCTTCCAATAGAGCCGCGAGAAATATGAATTAATACGGCACGCTGCGATAAACGTTTACTTTGCCCTGATTGATGCCCGGACTATTTGCCGTCCAGCTCTGCCGGGTAGGACCTTAAATAATACTCCGTGCGGGGTTTCAGGTCCAGGTTGACAGGCGCATCCCCCATTTTATTCGCAATATAATCCCGGTCTCCAAGATATTTGGTCACTCCCAAAATACCGTCCCGGGTGTCTTTTGAAAAAGCATTCAGCAGCTCATCATACCTTTTGTCGACATGCTCGAATGTTCCCCTGGAGGCCAGGAAGAATGAGAAATATCCGCGCACATAGGGGAAAACCAGACCCAACGTCTTGCCGATAATTCCCTGATTTGAAAGCCCCCCAAGCATAAAAATGCCGTCCGGACTGAGACGTTTGTTGACCAGCTCAAAAAATTCGCGTGAATGGATGTTGTTGCTGTAAGCGGTCGTAACGCGTGAAGGATCGGCCAGCACAAGGTCATAGACATCTTTGGTTGTGTTCAGATAGCGCCTTCCGTCATCGATGACCATCCTGATCCTGCCGTCCGAGAGCATCTCCTTATAAAGAGGGATCTTCTTCAGATTCGATATGGATGTCGGACAGAGTTCAACTATCGTGATATTCCTGACTGCGCCCACTTTTTGTACGACCTCAAAAATGGAGCCTGCCCCGAAACCGATGAGCAGGACATTTTCGGTCTTGCGCGCATATTTCATGGCTTCGAGCGCTTCAGCATAAAAAAATAGTCCGGGGCGGTATCCGTGTCCCTGTCCGTTGATGAAGTTGCGGACCGACTCGCCTTTACGATAGGTGACAACAACGCTGTCTATCCCCTCGCCGAAATGGGATTCAGAACCGCCAAAAGGGTCGGAATGCATGACTCTGTAAAGCTGTCCGTTTTGAGGAAACAGCAGAAAGCAGGCGACAATTGCGGCCATAACCGAAATAATCCTGATAGTCCCGGGGAATGGACGGCCGGCCAATTTATCTATGAAGAGAATATACATAAAGCCGGCAGAGACAAAAAGGAACATGGTCGATTCCGTTCCTATCCATGGCAGCAGGAGAAATCCTGTAACAATTCCCCCTGAAAGATTGCCTATGGTATTAAAGAAATAGACCGTGCCGACCGTGCGGCCTTCCTTGTGCGGATCGGATATTGCCAGGGATGAAACGAGCGGCAGGCTTGCCCCCATGATCAGGGTCGGGATAAAGACAAAGACCATTGGCCAAAAAAAGACATCGAGCGTCAGATAAATGTTCCGGAACAGTCCCTGGATTGCGGCTCCCGAATGATCAGGCGGCAGAGGATGGACATCGCTGCCAAAAGAAAGCTGGGTCAGGGCCCCGAGGGTAGAGTATTGCGTGAGGTAGAAATAGCCTATGAGTATGACGCTCACGCCGAAGCTCAGGAGGACCTGGAGAACAAAATAAAGGTTTCTATGGTTTGTCCTGCGAATGCGGCCGAGGTATTTCTTGGTATAGAAACTGCCTATGGCGATCCCCAGCAGGTATACCGACAATATGCTCGAAAATGCATAAGGCGAGTCTTTGACCAGAATGCCGATGACCCTGAACCAGACGATTTCATACCCGATTGCCAGAAACCCCGAGACGCATACGAGGAGCCAGGCGATCTTCCCCAGAGAATGTTTTTCCGGATGACTCTCCACGGTTGTGTCTTCCGTTTGCGCGTGCGGATTCCTGAAAGTCCCCGTCCACAATATTACAAACGCCATGGCAGCGTTGATGGCCGCAGCCGTATAAATCCCCGTATCCAGTCCGAAAAAGGTTATGACGACATACCCGGCGAACAAAGCCCCGACCGACGCCCCAATCGTGTTGATGAAATACAGCAGGCTGATGGAATGAAGGAAGTTGCCGGCATATCGATTGAATATTTTCATGAGCACAGGCAGCGTCATCCCCATCAGGGTTGTCGGGATGGATAGAAACATAAAGATATAAAAAAAGGAAAGGACGTAGCCGCTCCCTGCCGTATGTTGGCCCAGGAAGGCAATGATGGGCAGGCTCGCCAGGCCGAAAAAGCCCAGCGACAATTCTATGGAAAAATACAGGATGGTTTTGTTCGTCACCCGCTCGGCCAGAAGCCCCCCCAGAAGATAGCCGGCTCCCAGGCCCAACATATAAACGCTTACGATGATAGTGGTAGAGACCGGGCCTACCCCGTAATAAAGTGTGAGCAGGCGTTGCCAGACCACTTGATAGATGAGGCCCGCGAAGCCGGAAAAGAAAAAGACAAAAGATAAAATAGGGGCAAGGCGCATCTCCATGGAACAGGACTGTCTTACAAACCAAGGAAATCTCATTTATGCCGCCGTACCATACGCAAAGAGGACAAGAACCCGGGGATATATGATGGCCCGGTCACCGACGGGCCCGGCCCATTTTCTTTCAAATTCAACTGCCGCCATAGTAGGGAGATTTTAGCACAGCTTTGTCCGCAGGGAAAACTCTGCCGGAATTTTTACAATATTTTTACTCTCCCGCCCCCATTATTTACACCTATTTAATCTAATTCATTGATACACTTTTAATAGAGGTGTTTTATGGACATTATTTTTGTCGGGATCGGCATGGTTTTTTTTACTCTTTCAGGGCTGCTGGTAAAGCTTGCGGAAAAACTTACGCGTTGATTGGTAATTTTCCTATGACAAGCGCCTTTCGGTCCCGGAGGTTTTATGGAAACATTATACTGGATTAGCGGCGTCATTGCCGTGGGCCTTTTGGTCTATCTTGTAATTGCGCTGTTGAAGCCGGAGATATTCTCATGACGACAAATGGGATACTTCAGATTGTCTTATACCTTGCCGTACTTGCCGTCTGTATCAAGCCGCTGGGCGCGTATATGGCGAAGGTCTATCAGGGCGAGCCGTTATTGATAACCCGACTTCTTAACCCGGTCGAGAGGCTGATTTACAGGCTGCTCGGCATACGACCGGAAGACGAGATGTCCTGGAAGATGTACGCAGCGGCGTGCCTGCTGGTCAAGTTCGCGTTCTTTATTCTTCTGTATACGCTTATGCGCCTTCAGGATATATTGCCGCTTAACCCCCAAAACTTTCCGGGTGTTGCGCCGGATCTGTCTTTCAATACGGCAGTAAGTTTTATTACGAACACAAACTGGCAGGCATACGGCGGTGAATCGACTATGAGCTACCTTACCCAGATGTCCGGGCTTGCCGTGCAGAATTTCGTATCCGCTGCGCAGGGTATGGCTGTGCTAATAGCGCTTATTCGCGGCTTTTCGAGGAGGACGGCAAACACCATAGGAAATTTCTGGGTCGATTTTACCCGTTCCGTACTCTACATACTGCTTCCGCTCAGCCTTATTATGGCCTTGCTGCTCGTCTCTCAGGGGGTGGTCCAGAACTTCAGTCCGTATAAGACTGTGCCGCTCGTGCAAGCTGTAGATTACGATAACACAAAGATAGACGCCGACGGTAAACCGGTAATGACGGCAGATGGAAAGCCTGTTACAGAGCCTGCCGGGGCCACTGAACAGTCCCTGCCCATGGGCCCGGCTGCATCCCAGATTGCGATAAAACAGCTCGGCACAAATGGGGGAGGTTTTTTTAATTCAAATTCCGCTCATCCATATGAAAACCCGACGCCGCTTTCGAATTTTCTGGAGATGCTTGCGCTCCTGCTCATACCGGCGGCGCTCTGCCATACCTTCGGCAAGATGATCGGGGATAAACGTCAGGGCCGGGCCTTGCTTGCGGCGATGGCTGTAATCTTTGTCCCGCTGCTCTTCTTCTGTTATGCCTGTGAGCAGGCCTCCAATCCGCTCCTGTCGCCGCTCGGCATAGATCAGTCGGGCGGCAATATGGAAGGCAAGGAACTGAGATTCGGCATTGCCAATTCAGCTCTCTGGGCAAGCGCAACTACCGCCGCTTCGAATGGGTCTGTAAATGCCGCGCTTGACTCCTTCAGTCCGCTCGGAGGTCTTGTCCCAATGGTCTTGATGCAGCTCGGAGAGGTTGTATTCGGAGGCGCAGGGTCAGGCCTTTACGGGATGCTCGCGTTCGCGCTGATTGCCGTTTTTATCTCGGGGCTCATGGTGGGACGCACACCTGAATACCTCGGCAAAAAGATAGAGGCGTATGAAGTCAAAATGGCGTTAATCGTAATCCTTGTCCCCTGCTGCTTTGTACTGCTCGGAACTGCTATTGCGTCCGTCACGGCCGCAGGCGTTTCGGGCATATCCAATCCGGGGCCCCACGGGTTTTCGCAGATGCTTTACGCCTTTTCGTCCATGTCAAATAATAACGGCAGCGCGTTCGGCGGTCTTAATGCCAATACCTTTTTTTACAATACCCTGGGCGGGTTTTCGATGCTCTTCGGCAGGTTCTGGACCATGGTCCCCATATTGGCCATAGCCGGCTCGCTTGCAGCGAAAAAATATGCCGGGCCCAGCGCAGGCACGTTGCCGACACATACGCCGCTCTTCGTCCTGTTTTTGGTGAGTGTTGTAATTATCGTCGGGGCCCTGACCTTCTTTCCGGCTCTCTGTCTGGGACCGATCGCCGAGCATTTGTCGCTCCATAAGTAACAGGGAGGAACCGTCAAAATGACCGATAAAAAGAAAAAATATTCTCTCCTTGACGCGCGGATAATAAAGCGCGCATTGTTGGACTCATTTATAAAGCTGAATCCGCTCACCCAGCTTCGCAACCCCGTAATGTTTGTGGTTGAGGTCGGCAGCATCCTGACCTCTCTTCTCTTTGTACAATCCCTGTTTGTACCCGGAGCTGAATCTCCATGGTTCATATTTGCGATCTCACTCTGGCTCTGGGCCACCGTCCTGTTCTCCGATTTTGCTGAAGCAGTGGCCGAGGGCCGCGGAAAGGCGCAGGCAGATGCGCTGCGCGGCTCACGCAAGGATGTAAATGCGAAGAAACTTTCCGGGCCCAAACAGGATGCAGCGGTCACACCTGTCGCATCTTTCCAATTGAGAAAGGGTGATTACGTCCTCGTGGAACCCGGTGATATCATCCCCGGCGACGGAGAGGTGGTTGTGGGCGTTGCGTCGGTGAATGAAAGCGCCATTACCGGGGAAAGCGCGCCCGTGATACGGGAAAGCGGCGGAGACTGCAGCTCCGTGACCGGCGGCACTGTCGTGCTTTCGGACTGGATCATCGTGCGAATCACTGCAAACCCGGGCGAGACATTCCTCGACAGGATGATATCCATGGTCGAGGGGGCCAGGCGCCGGAAGACACCCAATGAGATTGCCCTCAATATATTGCTTGCAGGCATGACCATCATATTTCTGTTTGCCACAGCAACGCTACTGCCTTTTTCAATATTCAGCGCCGATGCAGCCGGCCAGGGAACTGCAATCAGCATCGTGGCGCTCGTCTCGCTGCTGGTATGTCTGATACCGACTACAATCGGCGGACTCCTTTCAGCTATCGGCATAGCCGGTATGGACCGCCTTATCCAGGCCAATGTCATAGCCATGTCCGGCCGGGCAGTGGAAGCGGCAGGTGATGTGGATGTGCTCCTCCTGGACAAAACCGGGACCATCACCCTCGGCAACCGGCAGGCAACCGCCTTTATCCCGGCAAAAGGAATGGATATCAAAACCCTTGCCGACACCGCCCAGCTCGCGTCTCTGCCGGACGAGACTCCGGAAGGCCGCAGTATTGTTGTGCTCGCAAAAAATGAGTACGGCATTCGTGAGAGGGACATCATAGCTCTCGGGGCCAAATTCGTCCCCTTTTCCGCGCAGACCCGCATGAGCGGTGTTGATCTCGGCGACAGGCAGATACGCAAAGGCGCTGCCGACGCAGTCGCTGCCTTTGTGATGTCTATGGGCGGCGTCTTTCCTGCGGATATCACGATAATAGTTGAAGAGATAGCGCGCGAAGGCGCCACACCGCTTGTTGTTGCGGACGGCAAAGAGACGCTTGGCGTAATTCGCCTTAACGATATTGTGAAAGGCGGGATCAGGGAACGTTTTGCGGAACTGAGAAAGATGGGCATTTCGACGGTCATGATCACCGGCGATAATCCGCTGACGGCAGCGGCTGTGGCTGCGGAAGCAGGGGTCGATGATTTCCTTGCCCAGGCGACGCCGGAGACAAAACTGGCGCTGATACGCAAACACCAGACAGGCGGAAAACTCGTTGCCATGACCGGTGACGGCACTAATGACGCGCCTGCGTTGGCGCAAGCGGATGTGGCGGTTGCGATGAACACGGGCACACAGGCTGCAAAGGAAGCAGGCAACATGGTTGATCTCGATTCGAACCCCACCAAGCTGATAGAGATCGTGGAGATCGGAAAACAGTTGTTAATGACGCGCGGTTCTCTCACGACATTCAGCATTGCTAACGACGTCGCAAAATATTTTGCGATACTGCCCGCAGTGTTTATCGCCACATATCCGCAAATGGCGGCCCTGAACATAATGGGGCTCCAGACGCCGCAGAGCGCCATACTCTCTGCCGTCATATTCAACGCGGTAATAATAATTGCGCTGATACCTCTGGCCCTGCGAGGTGTCGCTTACCGTCCGCTGGGCGCAGGCGTTGTATTGCGCAACAATATACTCGTTTATGGTATAGGCGGACTTGCAGCCCCCTTTATCGGCATCAAGCTGATAGATATGCTCATTAATTTTCTACATCTGGTGTGAGGCGATATATGTTAAAACTGATAAGACCGACTATAGTTTCCCTGTTTATCTTCAGCATAATTGCCGGAGGGTTATACCCCCTGGCGGTAACCGCAATAGCGCAGGTATTCTTTCCCGGGCAGGCAAACGGCAGCGTCATTATGAAGGACAATAAACCCGCAGGGTCCTCGCTCATCGGGCAGCCGTTTGATGGCCCGAAATATTTCTGGGGAAGGCTGTCTGCAACGTCGCCATTTCCTTATAATTCGGCGTCCTCGGGAGGTTCAAACCTGTCGCAGACAAATCCTGATCTGGTCAAACAGGCTCAGAAAAGAATAGCCGCCCTGCATAACGCTGGTCCTCAAGCCGGGGCTCATGCTCCGATAGACCTTGCAACCGCATCAGGCAGCGGGCTCGATCCGCATATAAGTCCGGCCTCTGCAGAATACCAGACAGGCAGGATTGCAAAGGTCAGAGGTCTGGATGAGGCCACGATACGCAACCTTGTAATCAAATATACCGAGGGCCGTCAGTTAGGTGTATTCGGAGAGCCCAGGGTGAATGTGCTCCAGCTGAACCTTGCGCTGGACCAGCTGCAAAAAAATTAAGGAGCTAATTATGAAAAACCCAATCAGAATTCTGAGCGCTGCAATATTCTTCAGTATCTTAATCATTCCCGTTATTGCCGCCGCAGCCCCTGCTTTCCCGGAGACCCTGCATGGGAACGAAACTGGAACAGGGCCGGTATATAAATCCGGGAGCCATGTCTTTCTTTTCCACAGCGGTACGAAAGAGGTAAGGAATACGGTCCGCATTCACGATGTGCTCACTGTATACCGTGAATCGCCATGCTGCAACCTGACGGAAACCGGCAAAATAAAGGTCCTTGCTTTTACGGGAGATAACCATATAAAGGCCGAGGTGGTCGAAGGCGTTATCCGATCCGGGGATATAGCGAAATGGGGAACGGTTTCATGCCTTGTTTTGGCTGTGGGTTGTGACTGCAAATAGACGGCAAGGTTTATGTAACGCATGGACAGAAGAAAAATATTATAATGAATAAGCCTGTCGATTCACGGGCTCCCGGAGGCTCCAATATGGAAGAACACCGGCCGGACCCCGACGAAATCCTTGCAGGGATTCGGAAGGAAGAAGAGCGGAAACATCAGGGCAAGCTCAAGATATTCTTCGGCGCAGCCCCCGGTGTCGGGAAAACCTATGCGATGCTGGCAGCCGCAAGGCAGAAGCTGACAGAGGGCGTGGATGTAGTCGCAGGGCTTGTCGAGACTCACAACCGCGAAGAGACAAAGGCCCTCCTTTCCGGCATGGAGATACTTGCGCGGCGAGGCATTGAATATAAAGGCGCCGTGCTTGAGGAATTCGATCTCGACAAGGCGCTGGAACGTAAACCTGTTGTAATCCTGATGGATGAACTGGCGCATACAAACGCGCCTGGTTCGCGCCATAATAAAAGATGGCAGGATGTCTTCGAACTGCTCGATGCGGGTATGGATGTCTATACCACGCTTAACGTCCAGCATATAGAGAGCCTCAATGATGTTGTTGCCCGGATAACAGGCATCACGGTCCGTGAAACCCTTCCCGATTCGGTCCTCGAGCGGGCCGATGAAATAGAGTTGATTGATCTGCCGCCTGATGATCTCCTCGTGAGGCTGAAAGAAGGGAAAGTCTATGTGCCCGATCTCGCATCTCTCGCGCAAAAAAATTTCTTCCGCAAGGGCAATCTGCTCGCGCTGCGTGAACTGTCTCTGCGCCGCACTGCCGAGAGTGTCGACACAGAGATGCAGGATTACCGCCGGACCGAGGGCGTCCGCGCCGTATGGCCTGCCGCTGAACGCATCATTGTCTGCGTCGGCCCGAGTCCCTTTGCCGTAAGACTGATCAGGTCCGCCAAACGCATGGCCGACAGTCTGCATGCCGAATGGATAGCCGTCAACGTCGAGGCCCCTTCCAAGGTGCGGCCTTCTGAAAACGACCTCAGGAAACTCGCGGACAATATGAGACTTGCCGAGAGCCTCGGAGCCGAGACCGCCGTTCTCTCGGGGCACAAGGCAAGCGAAGAGATACTGAGCTATGCCCGGGCCCGCAACGTCACAAGGATCATCATTGGGAAACCGGCCCATCCCCGCTGGAAAGACATGCTCTTCGGCTCAATGCTGGATAATATCGTGCGCGGCAGCGGAGATATAGAGGTCTATGCCATATCCGGCGATGTTGAGATCGCGCCTGCAGCCGGGCAGTCCAAAAAGGCCGATAAAAAGACGTCCCCGAAAGAATGGCTGATCACTGTCCTGGGCGTGGCGGCAGCCACCGGTATTTCTTTTGTAATGGACTATTATCTGGCCATAGTTGATGTGGTCATGACATACATACTTTTCGTCGTGCTGATAGCGAGCTGGACCAACAAGCGCCCGGCGCTGCTCGCTTCGCTTCTGAGTGTGGCCGCCTTCGATTTCTTTTTTGTTCCGCCGTATTATACTTTTGCCGTGACTGACATCAAATATGTTGTGACCTTTGCCGTCATGTTTGCAGTGGCCTTTATCACGAGCAACCTGACCCTGCGCATAAGGGCACAGGCAGACGCGGCGCGCCGGAGAGAGAGACGGACGGCGGCCCTTTACCGGTTCAGCGCCGAACTTGTGCGCGAGCGCGACATTACTCGTATAGGCTGCATAGCGGTCAGGCATATCAGCGAGATCTTTTCAGGTAAGACCGCCATACTTGTCCCTGACGAAAACGGCTCCCTTTCCGTATTGGCAGGCACGCCCGAAAACCCCGCTCCGGATGAGCGCGAGTTGAGCGTGGCGCGCTGGTCATTTGATCACAAACAACACGCAGGCAGGGGAACGGACACGCTTCCCGGCGCGAGGGGCTTATATATACCTCTAATAGCCGCTTCAAGGACAGTCGGTGTCGTAAGCGTAATATTGAATGATACAGTTTTGTTTGACCGGGAACAGACACATGCGCTCGAAAATTTTGTTCACCAGGCGGCCATGTCCATTGAGCGCGCAATCCTGGCCGATGAAGCGCAAATGGCCATGATAAAGGCGGAGACAGAGGAACTCAGAAATACCCTGTTAAGCTCCCTTTCACACGATC
>JGI20214J51088_10001888_pt1 | contig 14176 bp, 12 predicted proteins | sample WetSurMetagenome_FD_51088 | JGI IMG/M metagenome (IMG submission 51088) | reverse complement strand
TACTCCAATTATTACCACCATCAGTTGACTTAAACAAATTATGGTTATCTATACACCATCCTTTATTAGAGCTAATAAATTGTAAACCCGTTAAAATTGAAGTAGAATTTTCAAGTTGATTTTTTTGTTGCCAATTTAATCCAGCGTCTTCAGTTTTAAGTAACGTTCCATTTTCACCAACCGTCAACATGTTTAGAGAATCCAATACCCATACAGAATAAAGACTATTTCCTTGTGGTTTAGGCAATTGCCAATACCACTGTGCATTTAATTGAAATGAAATTATTAAAAGGAAAGCGAGAACTAAAACTATCTTTTTCATAAGTATCCTTAAGAAAAATGAATTAGAAGGTCACTTTAAAAAAGGTAAAGAAAAACCGTAAAGTCAAGAGGCAACAAAGTTTAATCCGCCATGGCGGACAGGTTCAAGATCAAGTTCAAGAAAAAAATTTTTTACATAATTGAACATTGGACTTTTATCATTTAACATTTCATTCAATCTACTTTAAGACTGTGTCCTTTGTCTTCGGAAATGTTTCTACCAAGTGCTTCTATTTTAAATCGTAAACATCCGACACAGGAAAGCGGATCATCCGTTATGCAAATTTTGCCTTCGTAGATTTTATAATTCTGCCTGTAAGGGTTTGGTGTATAATTTGGCATTACAACATTGGCCCCGATTTCTAATCCTTTCTCTCTTCCGTTTTCAACCAAACTACCAAGTGCAGTTGTGGATGGAATGTGAGCATCTTTTAATACTATGCGTGCAACAGCCATAGTCTTAAGCGTCATCTCAAGATCAGCTTTTAAAACATTATGAAATGGTGTATCGTTAGATGGAATAAAAGGACTGAATGAAGCCATATCGTTGATAAGTTTTTTGCAAAGTAAAATATCATCCGCAATATCTTCAATCGTTTGCCCAGGTAAACCAATAATATTTCCACTGCCAGCCTGGAATCCAATTGATTTTAAATACTCGAGATGCTTCACTCTTTCATCCAGACTTTGTTTGTTGTGGATTGCCGAGTAAAGCCTTTTATTCGCAGTTTCGTGTTTAAGTAAATATCTATCGGCTCCGGCTTTTCTCCAAGCATCATAATCTTCAAAACTTCTTTCACCGAGACTTAATGTGATTGCTACATCGTATTTTTCTTTGATGCTTTTTATAATACCTGTTATAAATTCTTTTGTATAAGATGAATCTTCTCCCGATTGAAGTACAATGGTCTTTATCCTTGCTTTAACAATGCAATCAACTGTTGTAAGAATTTCTTCACCAGTCATTCGATATCTTGGCAAAACATCATTGCTTATACGTAAACCACAGTAAAGACAATCCTGTTCGCAGTAATTTGAAAACTCAATTATCCCGCGCAAGTGAACATCATCACCACAAAATTCTTTTCTAACTTCATCAGCCCGATGATATAGTTGTGCGATCTCTTCTCTATCAGATAAAGAAAGTAAATAAACAGTCTCATCTTTTGTAAGATTTGGTTTGTATAGAATGGATTTGAGGATTTCTTGTTTCATTTTTTGCATGTAGAAAGTCACTTCGACCGAAGGGAGAAATCTGTTTTATTAAATGTATAAGATTTCTCTCTCGAAGACTCGTTCGAATTGACAATATTCATTCAACATTCAACAGTGAGCAATTAACATTACAAATAGATGTCTCTCTCACCTTTATCAACTCTTTCAATCATCTGCTCGGTCTTGCGTTTTGTTGCGCCTTCAAGTTTTTGTAATTCGGATTTAATAAATTCTTTACCGAGTTCTTTAGTTTCAATGGAAGCAAAATCATTTAAATATTCTTCGAATGTTGCCATTCCATTTGGCACGCATATCTTACCAATATTACCACTCTTTGCAAGTTCCATAAATCTATCACCAGTACGATTTGAACGATAACAAGCTGTACAAAAACTCGGCATGTACCCAAGCGAAGTAATATCTTTTACAACTTCTTCTAAGCTTCTGTGATCACCAAGTTGAAATTGTTCTAACTCGTGATCATCCAAACTCTCTTGTGATTCTTTGTAACCGCCAGGTGCTGTTCTGCTGCCCGCACTTATTTGTGAAATACCAACTTCAAATAAATCTCTTCTTATCTCAGCTCGTTCACGTGTTGATAAAATCATTCCTGTATAAGGAACTGAAAGACGAATTACAGCAATTAGTTTTTTAAAAGATAAATCATCAACGGCATGCGGAGGATTAAGTGCAGCAGGTGCATTCAAAGCAGGCTCAAGTCTCGGAATTGAAATCGTGTGCGGTCCAATTCCAAATTTTGAATCAAGATCGGCGGCGTGCATAAGTAATGCAAGAGTTTCAAATTTGTATTCAGTTAATCCAAACAACGCACCAACACCAACATCATCAATTCCAGCTTGAAGTGCACGGTCCATAGCATACAATCTCCAGGCGTAATCACTTTTTGGTCCCGATAGATGCATTTCCTTATAAGTCTTGTAGTGATAAGTTTCCATGAAGCACTGGTATGTTCCAATGCCAAAAGATTTAAGTAGTTTAAAATCATCCAATGAAAGTGGTGCGGTGTTGACATTTAATCGGCGTATGTTATTTCCTTCTATGTTGATACTGTAGATTCTTTCGATTGCTTCACCAAGAAACTCCATACTTGCTTTTTTAGGATGTTCGCCTGCCACAACAAGAATTCTTTTTTGTCCGGTTAGCACAAGATATCTTGCTTCTTCTTCTATCTCATCAACCGTTAAAGTACGTCGAATAAGATCTTTGTTATCTTTTCTGAATGCGCAGTAAAGACAATTGTTAACGCAAAGATTTGTAATATAAAGCGGCGCAAATAAAACCAACCTGTTGCCGTAAATCTTTTCTTTAACTTCTTTTGCTTTGTGAAAAAGCTCTTCCAAAATATCCGGATTGGTAATATTAAGAAGCGCTGCACTTTCCTTAAGAGTTAGTCCTTTTGCATCCGAGGCTTTAATAATTATATCGCGTTGAAGATGTTCATCATATAGATGTTCATCTTCAAGTAAAGAATTGATGAGAGTTTCGTTAATGAATTCCATTTAAGCTCCATTATAGTGTAAAAGTCATCCCTAACCTGCTTGCAGCAGGTAAACTTGATTCGGGAACAAAGATACTGAAACAAGCTTGTCTGCCGACAGGGCAGGTTCAGCATGATAAAAAACTTATAAATAGTTCGACAACTAATATACCACGCAAAACAAAATGAAAAGGAACAATAGGGGCACATTTATTTACAGGATTCTTGAAAGAGAGAATCAAATTTTTGAACTTGATATTGCTTAACAATTGTGAAATGATTTTATACTTCAAAATTGCTTATATCATAAACATAGTCAGTTTTTTTAGATGGAACATTTTTTGAACTTTGGCTGTGGATATTTTTATGCGAAAAGAAAAAGATAACATAGGTACTTTAGATTTACCCGAAAGTGCGGTTTATGGAATTCATACTTTGCGGGCAGTCAATAATTTTCCTGTCTCGGGGGAAAGGATTAATCCCAATTTCATAAAAGCATATCTTCAGGTAAAGCTTGCGGCTGTGGAAACTAACTTTAATGTAGGTTTGCTGGATAGCGAAAAGCATAAGTTTATAGTTAATGCAATCGAAAAACTGATACAAGAAACTGATAAAGCAATTGAAGAAAACGATGATACAATTTTTTCCAAAGTTATTGTTGATCCTTACCAGGGCGGGGCTGGAACTTCTCTGAATATGAACATTAATGAAATTGTTTCAAACACTGCTTTGAAACTATCCGGAAAGAATTTTGGTGATTACGATTTCATCCATCCAATTGATGATCTAAATCTGTCTCAATCTACAAATGACACTTATGTAACATCACTAAAGATCGCCTCAATTGTTTTGCTTCGTGAACTAACTGCCGCAGTTGCAGAATTGCAGCATGAACTTCAGAAAAAAGAAGAAGAGTTCAGCGGAGTTATAAAACTTGCTCGCACACAAATGCAAGATGCTGTTCCCATTACACTTGGACAGGAGTTTGGTGCTTATGCGCAGGCAATTGCAAGAGATCGATGGCGTTTGTATAATGGTGAAGAAAGACTTCGCTCAGTAAATCTTGGCGGCACTGCTGTTGGAAATTCTATTAATGCTAATCGTGATTTTGTATTAAATGTTAATACCGAACTTAAGCGATTAACAAATCTTCCGATTGCAAAAGCAGAAGATTTAATTGATTCAACCCAAAATCTTGATGTGTTTGTTGAAGTACACGGACTTGTAAAAGCAGGTGCAGTTTCAATCATAAAAATCTGCAATGATTTACGTTTTCTTTCAAGTGGTCCTCAAGGTGGAATTGGAGAAATAATTTTACCTGAAATGCAAGCTGGTTCATCAATAATGCCGGGAAAAGTTAATCCGGTTATTCTTGAAAATGCAATACAGGTTGCCGAGTTAGTTAAAGGATATGATGTCGTAATTTCTAATGTAGCAAGTTCAGGTAATCTTGAGTTGAATGCTTTCACTCCATTACTTGCTCATCTTTTCCTAAAATCTTTAACGATGATGAGAGATATGCTTAAGAACCTCTCACAAAAATGTATTTCGGGAATTAACGCAAACAAAGAAAGATGTAAAGAAAATCTAATTCGTTCATCGGCAATTGCTGCAACACTTATTAACGAATTTGGATATGAAAAGATTTCTGAAATTGTAAAAGAAGCGCATCAGTTTAATAGACCTTTTAATCTGCTGCTAAAAGAAAAAAATATTATTGAAGATAAAGAATTGGTTGAATTACTGCAGAGAGAAATAGGAATCAAAATTGAACAAAGTAGCTGATTCAAATCGCCCTCATATTGCTGTTGTTGGAAGAAGAAACGTTGGTAAATCATCGCTTGTTAATGCTTTACTTGGGCAGGACCTATCAATCGTTTCTGAAGTTGCAGGAACGACTACTGATCCGGTAAAAAAAGCTTTGGAACTTTTACCCTACGGTCCTGTTGTACTTGTTGATACCGCGGGAATTGATGATGAAGGCGAACTTGGAAGACAAAGAATAAGCAAGACAATAAAAATCCTTTCTTCATCGGATTTTGCATTAGTCGTTGTAGATGCACGGGAAATTTTGCAAAATAAGGAGTTGGAACTTTTCGCTTATCTTGATAGGCTTCAAATCAATTACATTGTCGCCGTAAATAAAATTGAGTTCGGTGTAAATCCAGAACTGCTTGATGAATTAAAAGAACTCCGGATTACACATTTTGAAGTTTCCTGTAAAGAGAGAGCCGGCATTGAAGATCTAAAACGTAAGATGATTCGCTTACTTCCTGTTGATCATGAATTACCTTTGGTCAGTGATATTGTTTCGCAAGGTGATGTAATTGTTATGGTTGTTCCCATTGATCTTGGAGCACCCAAAGGAAGATTAATTTTACCGCAGGTTCAGACAATTCGTGAAGCACTTGATGAAGACACAATTGTAATTGTTTGCAAGGACAAAGAACTTCGTTCAACTCTGGACAATCTTAAAAGTTATCCTGATCTTGTTATAACAGACAGCCAGGCAATTATGCGTGTTGCCGCCGATGTTCCTGAGAAAGTTAAGCTAACAACATTTTCAATTTTGATGGCAAGACACAAAGGTGAACTTCCTGTTTTTGTTCGTGGATTACGAAGAGTTGAAGAGCTGCAAAATGGTGATAAAGTTTTAGTTGCAGAAGCTTGCACGCATCATGCACAGGAAGATGATATTGGCACTGTTAAAATCCCACGCTGGCTTCGTAATCATACACGAAAAGATTTACAGATTGATGTAATCCACGGACACGATTTTCCCGAAAATCTTTCCGAGTACAAACTCATTGTTCACTGCGGCGGATGTATGTTAACACGCAGGGCAATGCAAACTAGAATTAATGAGGCTAAACTTTTAGATGTTCCGATTGTCAACTATGGAGTTTTAATTTCTTATATGCACGGTGCAGTACCACGTGCATTGTTGCCATTTGAAGAAGCTGTTTCTGAATGGGAGAAAGTAAAAGGGAAATAGATTTTGACAATCCTGAGCCTGCCTGTCGGCAGACAGGCTTGTTTCAGGATCTTTGGAAAAAGCATTCTTTAGTTTAAAAACACTTTTCTTGTTAAATTATTTATATATCTATTCTCTGATATTTAACCAAATTCACATATTATTGTTCAGTACTAATGAACAATATTGTTCATTACCAATGAACAAATTTTAGTTTTCCATCTCACAATCCCTTTCCATCTTTCAATAAATCACTTCTCGAAAGCAAGAAAAGATATTTGCTAATTATTATCAATTGATGTGAATTTTTAACTTAAAAACACTTTTCATTATTCAAAATCTGGCATTTTCTATGAGTAAATAAAGCGACTATACGAAATACTCGAGGAAAAAATGCACAATAAAATATTTGAGAATTACCAACCGAATGACAGAAGCACTTTAATTCCCCTTCTTCAGGATGTACAAACCATTTACGGATATTTACCCGAAAACGCTTTAAGAGATATTTCCGATTTCGTAAAAGTTCCGCTTAGCCGAGTTTACGGTGTAGCAACTTTTTATAATCAATTCAGATTAACTCCACTTGGTGAAAACATTATTCGTGTTTGCCGCGGAACAGCTTGCCATGTTAAAAATTCTGCAAATATACTTTTTGCTTTAGAAGCAGAATTAGGAGTGATGGCAGGGCACACAACTCGCGATAAAAAATTTACTCTTGAAGTTGTTAACTGTATCGGAGCTTGTTCAATCGCTCCGGTTATTTTAGTTAATGATGATTATCATGGAAGAATAACTGTAAAAGATATTCCAAAGATTTTGAAAAAATATCAGACGGTTAAAAAAACTGAGATTGCCGAGGCAACCAAATGAATGATTTTAATCAACTGTGCTGCGAAAAATGCTGGCACACAATAGATAAACCTTGTGAACATTTTATTCAATGTTGTACAGAAGGTCCTCTTTGCCATCATGATGATAAATGCGAACATGAGATCACTTCTCTTCGTAAGCGTTTAAAATATGAAGAGCATGATCTTCCAATAATAATAATTGGAATGGGAACTTGCGGACTTGCATCAGGTGCCGCAAAAGTTAAAGAAGCAATCGAAGCTGAACTTAAAAAATTAAACATCGATGCAATTATTGAAGGAACAGGCTGTATCGGTTATTGCGCTGTTGAGCCAATCGTTGATATTAAACTTCCCGGCAAAGATAGAATATCCTACCAGGAAATTACTGTAAAAGATGTTCCAAGATTTATTAAAACAACTTTGCTTGATAAGGAAGTTTATAAGGAAAAAATTCTTGGCAATCATGGAAAATCAAATGGCGTTATAAGTTTAAAACACATTCCGTTTTTTGAACATCAGCAAAAAATTGTACTTGCAAATTGCGGAGTTGTAAATCCGGATTCTATCGATGCATATCTTGCCAACGGTGGTTTTAAAGCTTTTGATAAAGTTTTAAGATTGATGAAACAGGAAGAAGTTATCAAAGAAGTTTTAGATGCCGGTTTAAGAGGTCGCGGTGGTGGTGGATTTCCTACAGGAAAGAAATGGGAACTTGCACTTAAACAAAACGCAGAACAAAAATATTTAATTTGCAATGCTGATGAAGGTGATCCCGGTGCATTTATGGATCGATCACTTTTAGAAAGCGATCCTTACAGAGTTGTTGAAGGAATGGCTATTGCAGCTTATGCAATCGGTGCAAGTATAGCTTACATTTATTGCCGGGCAGAATATCCACTTGCGATTGAAAGATTACTAAACACAATTGTAAAATGTGAAGAGTACGGAATCCTTGGTGATAATATTCTTAACAGCAGATTTTCACTTCACATAAAAATTAAAAAAGGTGCTGGCGCATTTGTCTGCGGTGAAGAAACTGCGCTCATCGGTTCAATCGAAGGTAAACGCGGAATGCCGAAACCTCGTCCACCATATCCGGCAATTGCAGGATTATTTGGCAAACCAACTGTTATTAATAATGTAGAAACTTTTGGAAATGTTCCTCCGATAATAATGATGGGCGCGCAAAAATTTTCATCCGTTGGAACTGCAACATCAAAAGGCACAAAAGTTTTTGCACTAAGCGGTAATGTTAAGAACACAGGATTAGTTGAGGTTCCGATGGGAACAACTTTACGTGATATCGTTTTTAAAATCGGTGGTGGAATTCCTGATAAAAAAGAATTAAAAGCTGTTCAAATTGGTGGACCATCAGGCGGATGTTTACCGGAAAGTGTAATTGATACTCCTGTTGATTACGAATCTTTAAAAGAAGTCGGTGCAATGATGGGATCAGGCGGATTTGTTGTAATGGATGAAGAAACCTGTATGGTTGATGTTGCAAAATATTTCTTAACATTTATCCAGGAAGAAAGCTGTGGCAAGTGCGTTCCGTGTCGCGAAGGAACAAAACGAATGCTGGAGATAATTGAACGCATTCCAAAACGTTACGGTAATGATGGAAACAAGCTTGATCAATTACAAAGATTTAAAGGAATGATTTACTTACAAAGATTAGCTGATGTAATTAAAGATACTTCGTTATGCGGACTAGGACAATCAGCTCCAAATCCTGTTTTATCTGGATTAAGATATTTCCGCCACGAATATGATGAACATTTGTACGATAGAAAATGTTCGGCAGGTGTTTGCAAAGAGTTATTAACATTTACAATTGACAATGAAATATGTACTGGCTGCGGTTTGTGTGTTAAGAAATGCGCTGTTGATGCCATCGTTGGTGAAAAAGGACAAGCGCATTATATATTAGATAACAAGTGTGTTAAGTGCGGAATGTGTTATGAAGTCTGCCGCTTTGAAGCGATCAACATAAATTAGATAACATCACCCTGAACTTGTTTCAGGGTCTTTAGTGAAAATATTTTTAGAGATTCCGATCCCGATGGATCGGGAGGGAATGACAAAAAGATAAAGGAATTTCGGAGTTATAAATGGTTCAGTTAACAATAAATGGAATAAAAGTAAACGCAGAAGCTGGAATGACAATTCTTGATGCTGCAAAATCAGTCGGAATATCAATACCAACGCTATGTCATCTAAAAAACTTAGATCCAACCGGTGCTTGCAGAATTTGCGCTGTTGAGGTTGAAGGATTCAGAGGATTAACACCATCGTGTGCTTATCCTGTTAGTGAAGGATTGGTTGTTACCACCGATACACCAAGAGTACGCAAAGCAAGAAAAACAATTGTGGAACTTCTTGTAGAAAATCATCCGCAGGATTGTTTGATTTGTGTGCGTAATAAAAATTGCGAGCTTCAGGATTTATCAGAGCAATATGGAATACGTGAACATCGTTATGTAGGTGAAACAAAATCTCACGCAATAGATATTTCAAGTGCTTCGATGGAACGCGATCCTGCAAAATGTATTCTTTGCGGAAGATGTGTGCGTGTTTGCCACGAAGTACAAAAAGTGGGTGCAATTGATTTTACAAAACGTGGATTTACTTCAATCGTTACAACTCCATATAACAAAGGCTTAAATGTAAGCGATTGTATTTTATGTGGGCAGTGTATTCTTGTTTGTCCAACCGCTGCACTTAGAGAAAAAAGTACAGTTAAAGAAGTTGCAAATGCAATCTACAACAGAAAAAAATATTGTATTGTACAAGTTGCTCCCGCAGTTCGTGCTTCTTTAGGTGAAGAGTACAATATGCCTCTTGGTACAGATGTTACAGGATTATTGGTTACAGGCTTAAGAAGATTAGGATTCAAAAAAGTATTTGATACAAACTTTGCTGCCGATCTTACAATTATGGAAGAAGCAACCGAGTTAATTAACAGAGTACAAAATGGTGGAAGTTTACCAATGTTTACAAGCTGTTGTCCGGGTTGGGTAAAATATGTTGAGATGAACAGACCGGAAGTTTTAGAACACGTTTCATCTTGCAAATCTCCGCATGAAATGGAAGGTGCAGTTCTTAAAACTTATTACGCCAAGAAAATGGGAATTGATCCTACTGATATTTATGTTGTTTCGATTATGCCATGCACAGTTAAAAAATATGAATCAAATCGTGCAGAGCTTTCCGAACACGCAATGGCAGATGTTGATGCAGTTTTAACTACGCGAGAACTTGTAAGATTTTTTAAAATTGCGGGAATTGATTTTAATGATTTACCGGAAAGTGAATTTGATAATCCACTTGGTGAATCAACAGGTGCGGCTGCAATATTTGGAACAAGCGGCGGAGTTATGGAAGCTGCTTTGCGTACGGCTTACTTTAAAATGACAGGAACAGAGCTTGAGAATGTTGAGTTTGATGAGATTCGTGGAATGGCTGGAGTTAAAGAGGCAACCATAAAAATTGGTGCTCTTGATGTTAACATAGCAGTTGTAAACGGAATTGGAAATGTTGATCCGATTCTTGATCAGGTACAAAACGGAACATCTAAACATCATTTTATAGAAGTAATGGCTTGTCCCGGTGGATGTATAAACGGCGGTGGTCAGCCGATTCATCAAAAACCTGAAAAAGTTATGAAGCGTATTAAAGTACTCTATAAGATTGATGAAAATTCCAAGACCAGAAGATCACACGATAATGAATCTGTAAAAACTTTGTACAAAGAATTTTTTGGTGAACCAAATTCGCATAAAGCACACGAGATTCTTCATACAGAATATTTTGATAAGAAGAAGATGTTTAAGAATTAAATTATTTATTCGTCATTCCCGCGAAAGCGGGAATCTATTTCCAAGAGTTATTATGATCAAACTCTATTTTATTTTTTTCATTTCAATCTTAAGCACAAACTTGTTAGCTCAGGATTCTAAATTCAAACTTCTTGTCAAAGGTGGAATAACAGATTATGGAGATGTTAATTTATCATTTGGGAATGGTGGTGCTGGCGAATGGAAAATTGGCCCTATTGTGGGATTAGGTGTTGAGTATGATTTACATAAGAATTGGTTTCTGCAAGGAACAATAGAATACTCACAAAATATATTTGATGGAAATGTTTATTCCACTGAAACTGTTGAACCAGGCAGTAATTCCATTGTTGATCTTCTAGCAAATATTAAGAAAAGATGGAACTGGTTCTATTTGGCTGTGGCATAGGTTATTCTTTCCAGAATAGTTCAGATTCTTATGCTTCGAGCACTGAAAATGGGGCAGAGTTTAGAAGACTTGTTTCTGAGGGTACGACTTTGAATATATTGAGCGGATTACTTGGAGTAGGTTTTGAATTTAATATTTTTGAGAATATTAATGTATTTCTCGAAGGAAGTTGGCGATTAAGAAAGTATGTTTCGCCAGCAGCACAGTTAGGAATAAATTATAATTTGTAATCTGATATCGTTGAAAAAAAATGAATCACGCAATAGTTACAACAATAAGCGATAGATGTAAAAGATGTTACTCTTGTATCAGAGAATGTCCAGCTTCGGCTATACGTGTTATTGATGCACAGGCAAAAGTGATTGAGGAAAGATGTATTGCCTGCGGACATTGTGTAAAAGTTTGTTCGCAGGATGCAAAGCAAATTTTTTCTGAGATTGATGATACATATCAACTTCTCCAATCAGGAAACGCAGTTGCAATAATTGCCCCTTCATTCGCAGCATCATTTCCGGATGAGTATAGAAAAGTCCCTACAGCATTAAGAAAACTTGGATTTATAAAAGTTATAGAAACAGCTTTTGGCGCTGATCTTATAGCAAATGATTATATGAATGTAATCAAAGCTGATAACGATAAAACAGTTATAAGTTCTGCTTGTCCTGCTGTTGTTAGTTTTATTCAAAAATATTATGTGGATCTTGTTCCAAATCTTGCACAGGTTGTTTCTCCAATGATTGCACTTGGAAGGTATCTGAAGAAAGATCTTGGCGAAGATGTAAAAATAGTTTTTATTGGTCCCTGTGTCGCAAAAAAACACGAAGCAGAGGACGAAGATGTTGCAGGAGTAATTGATTCTGTTTTAACATTCACCGAACTGAAACAAATGTTTGATGAAAAGAATATTATTATTAGTGAACTTGAAAACGGCGATTTTGATGAGCCGCAGGCTATGATGGGAAAAGCTTATCCGCTTGCAGGCGGGCTGATTAAAACTATTGAAGTGAGTGGTGATATTCTTGAAAAAGATATAATTGTTGTAGAGGGGAAGAAAAAAGTATTAGAAATCATTGAGGAGATTGCAAACAATCATATCAATGCAAAGTTTACAGATATTCTTTTTTGTGAAGGCTGCATCAGCGGTCCAGCCATCGATACAAAATTGAATTACTATGCTCGCCGTGAAAAAGTTATTAACTACATTGATGAAAAAATTAATAATGTTGATAAACGAGTTTGGAAGAGTAATCTTTATAATACAAGAAAATTAAATCTTCAAAGAAGTTTTAGAATTGATAACCAGCGAAGACCTTATCCAACCGAAGAAAAGATTAAAGAAATTCTTTCACAGACCAAAAAGTTTTCTTCAAAAGACGAATTGAATTGTGGATCTTGCGGATATCCAACTTGCAGAGAATATGCAGTTGCAATCGTAAAAGATCTTGCAGAAAAAGAAATGTGCTTACCGTACCTTTTAGATGAATTAAAACTTGCATACGATAATCTTAGTGATACTGAAGAACAACTTAAAGTTGCTGAAAAGCTTGCATCGATCGGGCAACTTGCCGCAGGAGTTGCGCACGAAATCAACAATCCTCTTGGAACAATACTCCTCTATGCATCAATGTTAAAAAAAGATCTTGAAAAGATTTATAGTAATGATCAGCAAACTGAAGACCTTGAATTGATAGTGGAAGAAGCGAACCGATGCAAAAACATTGTTGCCAATCTTTTAAACTTTGCACGACAGGGGAAATTGAATCTTAAAGAATTTGATCTGATAGAAACATTGCGGGAAGTTTTAAAACCATTTACAGTTAATCCAACTTATAAGCTAATTGATTTTGGGTTTGATGTTATCGAAAATAATTATAAGATAACCGGTGATGAGGATCAGCTAAAACAAGTATTAATAAATATAATTAAAAATGCCTGCGATTCTATGAACGAGAGTTCGCAGAAAGAATTAAAAATTATTCTTTCGTTAGATCAAGCTAATTTTGAAATTGAAATTGCAGATACAGGAAAAGGAATTGCAAAAGAAAATCAGAGTAAAGTGTTTACTCCTTTTTTCACAACAAAAAGCATTGGTAAAGGGACAGGATTAGGACTGGCAATTTCTTACGGTATAATAAAAATGCACAAAGGAAACATTACATTTATTAGTGAAGTTGGAAAGGGCACAACCTTTAAAGTTGTACTACCTAAAAACCAGATTCATCAAACAATAGAAGTTAACTAAGGAGCGAAAGCTTAATGAACACAAAAAAGAGAATTCTTTTAGTAGATGATGATTTAGATCTTCTCGAACAAAATAAAATACTAATTGAATCTAAAGGTTACGAAGTAGTTACAGCAAACAGCGGCAAAGAAGGATTTGAAACTTTTAAAAAGGTTAAACCGGATGCCTGCGTAATTGATTTGATAATGGAAGAACATGATTCGGGTTTTATTCTTTGTTACAGAATAAAAAAAGATGAGTATGGAAAAAAGATCCCGGTTTTCATACTTACTTCTGCAACTTATGATACAGGTTTTAAATTCGGTGCATCAACTTCAGAAGAAAAAGAATGGATAAAAGCAGATGCGTTACTTAATAAACCCGTGATCATCGAAGAGTTTGTTCAGAAGCTTGAAGCATTTTTTGAATTGAGAAAATTATAGTTAGTCATTGTGAGTCCCGATTTATCGGGGTGAAGCAATCTGTAATATTTGACGGATTGCTTCGTTCGAAGACTCACTCGCAATGACACAAAGGAAAAATGAACACCTACAAACCAAAAGTTCTGATTGTTGATGATGAAAAAGGTCTTCGCATTGGTGCGCAAAGATTACTTACCGGCGAAGGTTACGATGTTACTGTTGCTGAAAACGGAACAGAAGGAATTAAATCAGGAACAGGAACCGAATTTGATCTGGTTATTATAGATTTAAAGATGCCAGATGTTGATGGACTTGAAGTTCTTCAAAGAATAATTGAAAAGTTTCCCAGCACGGTTTGTTTTATTGCTACCGCATTTGCGAGTTACGAGACTGCAATTGAAGCCACAAGATTGGGTGCTCATAGTT
>JGI20214J51088_10001886_pt1 | contig 14193 bp, 9 predicted proteins | sample WetSurMetagenome_FD_51088 | JGI IMG/M metagenome (IMG submission 51088) | reverse complement strand
TCTTTTTGATGGCAGCTATCTCCCTCATCATCTCCTCATCTACTGCTAAACGACCCGCTGTATCCACAATCACAAGATCATGCCCCAGGCGTTTGGCTTCTTTTATACCTGCCTGTGCAATCTTAACCGGATCGGTGTTCCCTTCTTCCGAATAAACCGGAACGGCTATCTGCTGGCCTAATACAATAAGCTGCTCAATGGCCGCAGGGCGGTATACGTCTCCGGCAATAAGCATGGGACTTTTGCCCCGTTTTTGCTTGAGATGACCGGCCAGCTTTGCTGAGAAAGTAGTTTTACCTGAACCCTGTAAACCAGCTATCAATATAACTGCCGGAGTTCCTTTAAGATTAATGTCCTCGTTGGCACCCCCCATTAAAGAAGCAAGCTCATCATGCACGATCTTCACCATCATCTGGCCAGGCTTAACCGATGTCAGAATCTTCTGGCCCATAGCCAGTTGTTTTACGTTATCGGTAAACGACTTGGCAATCTTATAATTGACATCGGCATCAAGTAATGCACGACGAATTTCCTTCAGTGTTTCCGCAACATTGATCTCGGTGATCCGGCCTTCGCCTTTCAGTAGTTTGAAAGACCGCTCCAGCCGATCAGATAAATTGTCAAACATGAACAGTTAAATTTATTGTAATTAGATACTATGTACTGTGAAAATTTTTCAGGTTTCAAAGATATTACATTCTTTCCGGCATTTCAATACCCAATAGTTCCATACTGCGCTTTACAATATCCGAAACTACATCCGACAACACAAGGCGAAAATCCCTGATGGCATTATCCTCTTCCTTGAGTATGGAATAATCGTGGTAAAACTGGTTGAATTCCTTTACCAAATCATAAATGTAATTAACAATGAGCGAAGGGTTAAAGGAATTTGCAGATGCCTTGATTACAGAAGGATATTCATGAATAAGCTTCAGCAGGTTCTTTTCCTTTACATTTAAGGCAATCCTTGCATCACAATTTTCGGGAATTATGATGCCAGTATCAGCAGCTTTGCGAAAAACCGATCGTATTCTTGTATAGGTGTACTGAATGAACGGGCCAGTATTTCCATCAAAATCTATTGATTCGCGGGGATTGAACAACATATTCTTCACCGGATCAACCTTAAGTATAAAATATTTCAATGCCCCCATGCCAATAATGCTGAATATTGACTCTTTTTCCGTATCATTTAAACCTTCCAGTTTTCCCAATTCCTTCGACATCTCCCGAGCCGTGTTGATCATCTCATCCATCAGATCATCTGCATCTACAACGGTTCCCTCACGCGACTTCATTTTTCCTTCGGGCAGCTCCACCATTCCGTATGATAAATGATGCAAGGTTTTAGCCCAGGGGAATCCCAGCATATCCAAAATTATAGCTAAAACTTTAAAATGATAGTTCTGCTCATTGCCCACCACATATACCATTCTACCGGGAGCGAACTCATTTTGCCTTACCTGTGCTGTGCCAATATCCTGCGTCATATAAACAGAAGTTCCGTCGGAACGCAGGAGTACCTTTTCATCCAACCCTTTGTCGCGCATATCTGCCCAAACCGAACCATCCTCACGCTTTACCAGAATGTTCCTTTCGAGTCCTTCCAGAACGGTCCTTTTACCATATATCCAGGTTTCCGACTCATAATATATTTTATCGAAACCAACCCCCATGCGCCGGTAAGTTTCTTCAAATCCCTTATACACCCATCCATTCATAGTATGCCAAAGATCACGAACCGCCTTGTCTCCGGCTTCCCATTGGCGCAACATCTCCTGAGCCTCAAGAATCAGATCCGCTTTCCTTTCTGCTTCTTCCTGCTTCATGCCTCCTGCTACCAATGATGCAATTTGCTTTTTAAACTCCTGGTCAAACTTAACATAATAATCCCCTACCAGGTGATCTCCCTTTTTTCCCGAAGATTCAGGAGTTTCATTATTCCCCCATTTCTGCCAGGCTAGCATGGATTTGCAAATGTGGATACCCCGATCATTAACCAGATTTGTTTTGATTACTTTTTTGCCGCTGGCTTCAAGAATTTTGCTTACGGCATATCCAAGCAGATTATTGCGGACATGCCCCAGGTGTAAAGGCTTATTGGTATTTGGCGAAGAATATTCAACCATAATGGTCTGATTATCCGGCCATTGATGGAAGAATCCATAAGATTTATCAGAACAAATATTATTCAAAAACAGCAGGTAATAATTATCGTGGATTACCATATTCAAAAATCCTTTCACCACATTGAATCCTTTTACCAAATCGCAATGATCAGCAATATCCTGGCCTATTTCCGAAGCAGTGACATCGGGTGACTTACGCGAAATTTTCAGCAAAGGAAAAACTACAAGGGTAATATCCCCTTCAAATTCCTTTCTTGTCTTTTGTAACTGTATTTGTTCCAGCGGACAATCGTGTCCGTATAAACGTTTTATGCCGGAAATTACTTTTTCGGATATTATTTGTTCGATAACCTGCATATAGATGATTTTGAAAGGCACAAATATAAATGCAATTTTAATAGGTTTGACCGATATTTGAAAATGTGCATTGTACATGCGTACCATTAAGTTTATTTATTGAGGTGCAGCATTATATTTGTTTTTGCGTATCTTTCCAAAAACTTTCCAAATAAAATGACGGTAGTAATAAAAGAAGTCCGTTCAAAAAAGGATCTTCGAAATTTCATTTATCTCCCCGAGGAAATTCACGCCACCCATAAAAATTGGGTATACCCGCTATACTTTGATGAGTGGGATTTTTATAATCCCAAAAAGAACAGGTTTTTCAGTGATTGTGATACCATTCTGTTTCTCGCCTGCCAGAATGAAAAGCCTGTGGGCAGAATTATGGGAATTATCAACCATAAATACAACCATTTACACCAGGAAAAAAACGGTAGATTTTTCGCTCTTGAATGCTTTGAAGATTTAGCAGTGGCCAAAATGCTGACTAACCATGTTGAGGACTGGTGCCGGATGAAAGGAATGGAAAAAATAATCGGACCTTTCGGATTCTCCGAAAAAGATCCACAGGGCTTTATGATTGAGGGTTTTGATGAACCCGTTATTATTGCTACAAATTACAGCCTTCCTTATATGGTAAAACTTATGGAGGAATGTGGGTACAATAAGGAAATTGACTGCGTTGATTATATGATGCCTGTTCCAAAGGAAGTACCCCAATTCTATCAGACCATATACAAAAGGACCATTGACGGCAATAATTTTGTTCTTAAGGAATTTACGCGGCAAAAAGACCTTAAACCTTATATCAAACCGGTTTTTGAATTAATCAATGTTACGTATGCGCCAATCTACGGCTTCAGCGAGCTGACACCCAAGGAGATTGATTATTTTGCCAACCGTTATATGGCCATCATCAATCCGAGGTTTGTCAAGGTGGTTTTTAATGAGAAGAAAGAATTGATCGCCTTTGCCATTGCCATGCCAGAGCTTTCAGAGGGTATCCGTAAAGCCAGGGGAAAGCTTTTGCCCTTCGGAATATTTAAAATCCTCCGGGCTTCCAAAAAAACAAAGCTGCTCACTATGTTATTAGGGGCGATACGCGAAGACTACAGGAACAATGGCATTGATGTGGTTATTGGCATGAAAATGCTTGAATCGGCTCAGAAGCAGAAGTTTGAATTACTTGACAGTCATCTGGTTCTTGAAACCAATGAAAAAATGCGTGCTGAATATGAAAAACTGGGTGGAGTAGTAAAAAAACGCTACCGGATTTTCAGCAGGCCTCTTTAAAAGTATACCAGAGAAAGAATGCTTATGGCCACTACCATGTATATCAAGGTAAGCGGCAATCCAATTTTCATAAAATCTTTGAAGGAGTATCCGCCTGGCCCATACACCATCAGGTTGGTAACATAGCCATGCGGCGTTATGAAAGTACATGCAGCTGCATATGCAACTGCAAGAATAAATGGTGTTCCGGACACACCAATCAATTGGGCTACACTCAATGCTACAGGAAAAATAATAGCCACAGCTGCTTTTGTGGTAATATAGGCAGCAAGCAAGGCTGTGATCAGATAAATTCCAATAAGCACCCCAACTTTACCAAAGGGTAAAAAGGCCGATATCACTCCGTTGGCCACAAGATCGGCAGCTCCCGATTTAATCATTGCCGTTCCCAATGCCAGCGACAAAACAATTACCAGAGCCAGATTATAATCGATATTTCTATGTATGTCTTTGGGGCTGATTACCTTGAGCAGCATCGATGTCAGGATCATGATGATCAGTCCCATAAACAGGGAAATAATGTTCAAAGCTGCCAGTGTAATCACCAATGCAATTCCTCCAAGCAGGATAAGGGATTTATACCATTCCAGATTCAGATACTCAGTAACCCTCGATATAAAATAAAAATCAAAAGTATCTTTGGAACGACTAACAAAGTTCTCACCGGCAAAAAGCAACAATACGTCTCCGGCCTTAAGCATTACATTACCCGGTTTCCCTTCAATACGTTCTCCGTTCCGGTGAACAGCAATAATTGCAGCATCATACTTACCCCTGAAATCAGTATTTCTAACAGATTTATTAATCAATGAGGAGTTCTGCGAAATTACCACCTCATTCACATTGGCGCGTGGTAAACGGCTCAACATGCCCACTTCGGGAAGCATCAGCCCGGATTTTGTACTCAATATCTCCGCAATATTTTGTGTCTCCCCTTTAAACATAAGGGTATCGCCATGATCAAGTACCATATTTGCCGGTACATCAATGATGGTAATGGAATTTCGTAAAATAGCCGTAAGCGACAATCCTTTAATATCGAGTAATCCTGATTCACCAATAGTTTTACCAATCAGATGCGATCGTAACCGCACCCTGGCCTCTATCACATACTCCCGGGAACTGGAGTTGGGATCTTCATCCAGGCTACTGTGTGAGGGAAGCAGTCGGTTCCCGACCACCACAAGATACAAGCAACCAATAAAAATCATGGGAATACCAACCCACGCAAAATCAAACATGTTCAGCTTTTCCAATCCGGGTATTATTTTTTGGTCAATAACCATGCTGTTCACGATTAGGTTTGTGGATGTTCCGATTAGAGTAGCCGACCCTCCCAAAATAGAGGCGTAGGATAAGGGTATCAAAAACTTCGAAGGTGGAGCGTTGTTCCGTTTGGCCCAACTATTGATATAGGGCATCATCACAGCCACCAGGGGCGTATTGTTGAGAAACATGGAAAAACCTGCAACAGATAAAGTCATTCTGCCAATAAAACCCTTATAATTCTTTGCATTCCTGAATATCCGGTCAAACGAAAACTCAATAATGTCCGTTTTCCTGATCACATCACTGAATAACAGCATCAAAACTACTACAGCAACCTGCTCATTTCCAAAACCACTTACTATTTCTGAAGGTGTAAGTATCCCAAAAATACCAAGAGCAACTACCCCAATTAAAAAGGTAAAAGAAACGCCCATTATATTCCAATATAATGAAATCAGAATAAACACGAGCACGGAAATCACCAATAAAAGATCAAATGTGATCATATAAGCAGAATATGGTAACGGACGCAATGCATGAACTACGAAATTATAAAATTAAACCGGTTTTGGAAACCGGATGAATATTGATGGGTTCGTAAATAAGGGTTATATTTGAACGTAGAATTTTAAATCTGTAAACAAAATGGCAAAAGTTAATGAATTGAATCCCGCACTGATTTGGAAGTATTTTGATGAGATTACGAAAATACCCCGTCCTTCTGGAAAAGAAGAAAAGATCATCTCCTATATACTTGATTTTGCTCAAAAACACAATCTTGAGTACAGCAAAGATGCACTGGGTAACGTAGCCATACGAAAGCCAGCCACCAAAGGAATGGAAAAGAAAAAATCAGTGTGCCTGCAAAGCCACCTGGATATGGTTTGTGAAAAAAACAGTTCCAGCAAACACAATTTCGACACCGATGCCATTGAGACCATAGTTGACGGAGATTGGGTAAAGGCCGTAGATACCACTCTGGGCGCGGATAACGGCATCGGTATTGCCGCTGCACTAGCTGTCCTTTCCGACAAAACAGTTGAACACGGATCTATTGAATGCCTGTTTACTGTTGATGAAGAAAGGGGGCTTAATGGTGCCAATGGACTTCAGAAAGGTTTTTTCAGCAGTGATATTCTTATCAATCTGGATTCGGAAGATGAAGGTGAATTATTCATTGGATGTGCAGGTGGTATGAATACCCTGGCTACCCTAAAATATAATGTCAGAAAAACTCCGCCGGATTCTGTTGCTTTCAAAATTGAGGTAAGTGGTTTACAGGGAGGGCATTCTGGTACCGATATTCATAAAAACCGCGGTAACTCCATTAAACTGTTGAATGAGTTTTTATGGGAATCCAGAAACCGCTTCGGAGCACGCCTTTCGGTTTTCGAAGGTGGTAACCTTCGTAATGCCATACCCCGTGAAGCTTATGCCATTTTAGTAATTCCTAACAAATACAATGATGTATTTAATGGCTATTTTCATGATTATACCCGGATAATCAAACGGGATTATATGATTGACGAGCCCAATATCAGCTTTACACTTTCTCCTGCCTCCTTGCCCGAAAAAGTAATGAAAAAGAAAGTACAGGAAAAGCTGTTGAATTCAATTTATGCCTGTCCCCATGGCGTTATATCATGGAGCAGGGTAATGGAGAACCTGGTTGAGACTTCTACAAATCTGGCATCGTTGAAATTTGAAGGAATGAACCGCATTCTGATCAGTACAAGTCAGAGAAGCTCAGTAAATTCAGCCCGTGTGCAGATAGCCAACAGGGTCAGAAGTACTTTTAAGCTTACCGGCGCACTGGTTGAGCAAACGGAAGGCTATCCGGGATGGAACCCCAATCCCGATTCACCCATCCTGAAAACTACTGTTGCAGCTTACCGGAAACTTTTTGGCGTTGATGGCGCGGTTAAAGCCATCCATGCAGGACTTGAATGCGGTTTATTTCTGGAAAAGTATCCGCATTTGGACATGATTTCCATTGGCCCAACCATTTTAGACCCTCATTCGCCATCTGAGCGGATAAGCATTAGTACTACCGAAAAATTCTGGCTGCTGCTGCTCGATATTTTGAAAAATGTAGAAAATAAGCCTCGAAAATAAAGAAAATCAAAACCTAACCGGCTGGTTCAAAATCAACTTTGGTGACACCGCATACGGGACAAACCCAATCATCGGGTATGTCGTCAAATGAAGTGCCTGGCGCAATACCTCCATCCGGATCGCCTTCAACCGGGTCGTAAATATAGCCGCAAACGATACACCTGTATTTTTTCATAAATATTAATTGTTTCTGATTTGTCACAAAAATATAATTTTGTCCCTTACTTCAATCTTTAAAATCTGAAATCATGCGATTTCATCCATTTTTCTTTACATGCCTTGCCTTGTCGGTTTGTTTTCCAATTGCCTATAAAGCTTGCGCACAAGATATTAATACTATTGCTGACGGGAACAAACCGGCCAACATTATCCTGTTGATTGGTGATGGTATGGGGTTGGCACAAATTCATACAGGCCTTACAGTAAATAAGGGAACACTGAATTTATTGCAGTTTAAGCAGATTGGTTTCAGCAGAACGCAATCGGCCAACAATTACATAACTGATTCCGGCGCCGGAGGAACAGCAATATCCACGGGCCATAAAACTTATAATGGGGCCATTGGTGTAGACAAAAACTCGTTTCCATGTAAATCAATACTGGAATATGCTGAAGAAAATGGTCTCTCAACGGGTCTGGTTTCAACCAGTGCAATTACACATGCAACACCCGCATCGTTCATTGCGCATAATAAAAAAAGAGAAGACTACGAAGGTATTGCCCTTGATTTTCTTAAAACCGATATTGATGTATTCATTGGCGGCGGACGCGATAACTTCGCTTCCAGGAAGGACCACCGGAATCTGATTCAAGAACTCAGAATGAAAAACTATCAGGTTATTTTTTCGATGGACAGCATTAAAAATGTACATCAGGGTAAACTGGCAGGATTAACCGCTCCCGGTCATAATTTATCTATTCAGGACGGACGGGACGATATGCTTAAAAATGCCACAGCTACCGCGATTAATATCCTGGATAATAATGAAAAAGGCTTTTTTCTGATGGTTGAAGGATCAATGATCGACTTTGGAGCGCATTATAACAACCCCAATATGGTTGCCCAGGAAATGATCGATTTTGATAAGGCTGTTGGAGTTGCGTTGGAATATGCCCAATCACACCCTCATACACTGGTTATTGTAACTGCCGATCATGAAACAGGGGGGATGTCGATCATAGGTGGCAATTTTCGCGAAGGCACGGTAAATGTTAATTTTGCAACAACTAATCATACCGGAATTATGGTGCCTGTTTTTGCGTTTGGCCCTGGGGCCGAACTGTTTCAGGGTTTTCAGGAAAACACTGATATATTTTTTAGAATGATGCAATTATATGGTTTCTCCTCATCTGGAAAATAAATATGCTTCGAAAATTTGTAATCCATAAAATACTGATCATGACAGGATTGATTTTCTTTGTTCTGGCGTGCATACCCCGTGAGAACCCACCGGAAATGCAACTGACAATGGAGAAAGAAACATCTTTACCGGCAATGCTTAGTGAAAACTCCGGTATGATTGAATTCAACGGACATATCTGGTTTATTAATGACAGTGGAAATGACTCCGTACTGTATTGTTATGACCGCGACCAGCGGCTGATCACTAATAGTGTAGCTGTTCGGAATGCCGTGAATATTGACTGGGAAGATATAACCCAAAATGACAATTATGTTTTTATAGGTGATTTTGGCAATAATGCCGGCAATCGCAGAGATCTGCGAATCATCAGAATCAAAAAATCCGATTTGCTTGCAGCTACTGATACTGTGATAGCTGACGGCATTATCTGGTTTAACTTTGAAGATCAGACCGATTTTGCACCGGTTCAGGCTGAAGAGCCAACAACTCCGTTTGACTGTGAGGCATTTATAGCTACTTCAGATCGCCTGATTGTTTTCACTAAAGATTGGGCCAACAGGGTTACCCGATTATATACTGTTCCTGTAGAACCGGGAAATTATACAGCCGATTTTATGACTCAATGGAATGTAATCGGGTTGATTACTGCTGCAGCATGGTCACCCAATAACCAGCAGCTCTGGTTGCTGGGTTATACCCCGGTAGTCCCGTTTATATGGGTATATTCGGGATTTGATGATGAAAATCTGACCTACTCTTCCGCAAAAAAAACAACTTTCGATTACTTTGGAATACAAACTGAGGGACTGTTAATCACTGAAGGGGGAACTGTTCTGGTATCATCAGAGACAAATAGCGATACTGCTTCGCTTTATGTGATCAGCGAAAAATAGGTTTAATTAAGTTTGGCCTGATTGAGGGTAAATGTCATGGTAGTGCCTTCACCAATTGTGCTTGATGCTTTTATCCGGCCGTTGTTCTTTTCCACAAACTCCTTACAAATAATAAGTCCCAGGCCGGTTCCCGATTCGCCCATGGTTCCCGATGTGGAATAATAAGTATCAATCCTGAACAGCTTGCTCAGATCCTCACGGGTCATCCCTACCCCGTCATCGGCAATGTTTACCTCAACATTTTCTGTTTTTCTGTTCACGCTAATGATAATCTGCCCCTCCGGATTCGTAAACTTAATGGCATTGCTTACCAGGTTCCTGAGTACAGTGTTAATCATGTTTTTATCGGCATGAACCATGGTTTGCTCTACAATATTGTTTATTAGGGTAATGCCTTTTTTCCGTGCGATCACACAATGCAGATCAATAACGGCATCAGCCGTTTCCGATAAATCAAAGTCTTCGGGACTGAAAACAATGCGGTTGGTTTGTGTTCTGGCCCATTGCAACAAATTCTCAAGCAGATTATAAGCTGTTTGGGAAGAAACATTGATGAGTTCCAGTAAATTCAGTTTTTGCGCATTATCAATTTCATGGAAATCATTTCTCAACAACTCGCAGAAACCAATAATGGCATTGAAGGGATTTCTTAAATCGTGTGCAATAATTGAAAAGAATTTGTCCTTGGTTCTGTTTAGCCGGTCAAGTTCCTCATTAATCATTAACAGGCTCTGGGTTTGTTCTGCCAGTTCCTCCGACTGAATGAGTATCTCCTTTTGCCGGGCTTCAAGCAAACGGTTGGTTTCCTGCAAATCCTCAGATTTCTTCCTTAACTGATTCTCTATTTGCTTGAGTTTGGTGATATCGCGACAAACACCTGCGATTCCGATGATTTCGCCATCCTTATTTCGCACAGGCACCTTGGTTGTTGAACGTATGATGCGATTACCCCTTTCATCCATCGCCGTTTCCTCACTATTAATCATAGGAATACCGGCACCAATCACCTTCTGCTCGTCTTCGTAAAAGCCCCGTGCAATGTTCTCGGGGTAAAAATCAAAATCAGTCTTCCCAATCAGGTTTTCAGAGGTTGTATTCATTACGCTGGCCACTTTGGTATTGGCCATAGTAAATCTGCTTTCCTTGTCCTTTATAAAAATCAGATCTGGTATGTTATCAATTAGTGTTCTCAACTGTTTCCGTTCATCCTGTACGGAGGAAAGTGCATCCAATTCTACCTGCAGCTTTTCACGCTGGTATTTTCTGAACATCATAATAAAACCAGCGACAATGGAAGCAATAACCAGCAATGCCAAAATCAGCAAAAATGCCGTAGTTTTCCAGAACGGAGGAGTAATATATATGGTAATTGCTGTTCCTGTGCTGTTCCATATCTCATCACTGTTTGTTCCAATTACCCGGAAAATATACTTACCGGGAGGCAGATTGGTATAATTTACATACCTTCTCTTGGCATCAGCTTCTGTCCACGTCTTGTCATATCCCTCCAGCATATACTGAAACCTGTTCTTTGCCGGCATTTGATAATCGAGAGCGGTGAACGAAAACGAGAAGTTATTCTGGTAATAGGGCGTTTTTACGGTATTAGAAGCTATAACCGATTTACCAGTCAACTGGGAAACATCTTTTGCTCCCCGCTTTCCACTGATTATCATTGATGTAATTACAATCTCGGGTAGCTTGAGGTTAATTTTGACGCTGTCCGGATGAAATGAATTGCAGCCTTTTATCCCGCCAAAAAACAATTCTCCTGAAGGCGATTTGAAATACGATCCATAAATAAATGCAGTTTCCTGAAGTCCATTGTATTTGTCAAAGGTATGCATTGAGTTGGTGGTCAGGTTTATGGATATGATACCCCGGCTCGTACTGATCCATAAATTCTCATCATCATCGGATAGTATACCGTAAACAAGATGATCCTTCATGTACTTGTCCAATACCGACGTAGTAAACGTGCCACTGGACGGATCAAATTTAGATATTCCTCCGTCGTTGGTGCCTATCCATAAATTGTGTTTGGCATCATCATGAATGGCATAAATGGTATTGTTGCGCAGAGATTTCGGATTCAAAGGATTGTTTGTGTAACGGATAAAGACACCAATTTCTTTGGGATTTTCCGTATTAATATTCCTTATAATAAATTTATTCAGTCCGCCATTCCGGGTACCTACCCATACAACTCCAGTTCGGTCCTTGAACAATTTCAGCACATTATTGCTGCCCAAACTCATAGAATCTGAAGGGTCATAGCGCAGGTTGATGAATCTCCCGGTTTTCATGTTGAAAACATCCATTCCCTCACCAAGATTCCTGTCGCGTGTTCCAATAAGCAAATGATCCTTGTCGTACTGGATGATGGAGGAAACGCTATTGCTGCTCGGTCCATTTCCTTTTCCGTTATTGCTTTTGAATATTTTGAATTTACCTGTAACCGGATCCAAGCAATTCAATCCCCCCCCATCTGTTCCAATCCATATTTCGCGGTTGGAGCCATTTTTTACCTCAATAAGCGATAATATGCTGTTGCTGCTAATGCCGTTGGATCCTTCTGGCTTTTGCTTATAGGTAGTATACTTTTTCAGCCGCCTGTCAATTTTGTATAAGCCCCCATATACGGTACCCATCCAAAGCTTACCTTCAGCGTCTTCCAGAATAGCAGAAACGCCCCCTCCGTTCCACGAATCAGGAACATTCGGTTCTGTATTGTAATGGCTGAATGAGTTGATCAGTGAAACCACCTTGATTACACCATCATATAAAGTACCTACCCATATTATTCCTGATGGTTCAATGAATATGGAATTAACCGCTTTGTTGTTCAGATCATTGTTTATTTCCGGAGCATCAATTCTGGTGATTGTTCCCAAACCAAGGTTGTAACGCATAAGTCCTTTGTCCCTGAGAATAAAAACTAAATTGCCTTTTCCGTCAAACGACATAGCCCTTACAATGCCCAGATTGTCGAGATTATTTAGTTTACCGGGTGTAGAGCAGGAACTGAGAGTAGCCTTTTTTTGATCATATTTGATTAGTCCGTTACCCCAGGTTCCCAAATAAATATTGCCTTGATTGTCCTGATTTATTACCTGAACAAAAATAATAGCATCCGGTACACCTTTGATCTTTCTTTCAAAGAGCCGTGTATTGCGGTTGTACCGGAATAGTCCGTCTGCTGTTCCGATCCAGATATATTCGTTAACAATTTTATCTGCGAGTATGGCAAAAATAGTATTGCTTCGCTCAGAAAATGAATTCAAGTGCAACTGGTATCTTCCCGAAGCTTTTTCCAGACTAATCAAACCTCCGTTCAGACAGCCGATCCATATCAATCCATCTTCGTCTTCAGCGAGCCCGTTAAGCTGGTTCAACTCCTGTCCTGATTCATTATTGCGGAAATAGTAGTGCTTGAATTTTCCAGTGATTTGGTTGTAGCAGTTCAACCCATCGTCAGTAGCAATCCAAATCAAACCATCTTTATCCTCATATAGCGAATTGATGTTGCTGTTACTTAATGACAACGAATCGGCAGGATTATGCTGGAATACGGTCATATCGTATCCATCATAACGGTTTAGGCCATTCCAGGTACCAATCCACAGAAAACCATATTTGTCTTTTATGATGCAGCTGACGGAACTATTTGACAATCCATTTTCACGAGTGATAATATCACTCCTGTATTTCAATTCCTGAGACAGTATAGGATTTACTGTCATTACAGAAAGAAAGATGAATAAAAGCGTCAGAAAACGATACAACATGATTGTTTTGTCAGCTTTAATCTTTTACGTAAAAATGTCGCGCGGGTTGGGATTTTTAAGGGTTTTTACGGCAGGAGTTTCCATTATTAATGCGTTTCATTACTTTTATGCAAAAAAGGTATGAACAATAACCAGAGAAAGCTATTTCTTATACCTGCAACACTGGGTGACACTGCCATTGCACAAGTAATTCCGACTTATAATCTGGAAATCATCAATAATCTATCTTCGTTTGCAGTTGAGGATGAACGCACTGCCCGGCGTTTTCTCATCAGATGTGGTTATAAAAACAACATCAATAATGTTCGCTTTTACCTATTGAACGAACATAGTCAGGAACGGGATGTGCCGGCTATTTTAACAGAATCATATCCTCATGACCTCGGATTAATGTCTGAAGCAGGTGTTCCCGGGGTTGCCGATCCCGGCGCACTTCTTGTCCGTGAAGCCCACAGTTCACATATAAAAGTAGTACCGCTTGCCGGACCCTCTTCGCTTATTCTCGCCCTGATGGCATCCGGTTTAAACGGCCAGCAGTTTGCTTTTAACGGTTACCTTCCGGTTAAAGGTCCCGAAAGAGCAGCACGCATTAAATTTCTTGAAAAGCGTTCTGAAGCAGAACATCAATCACAAATGTTTATTGAAGCACCTTATAGAAACAATCAGCTTATTGAATCACTAATGATAAATTTAAAGCCGGTAACGCGACTATGCATTGCTGCAAACCTTACGCTGCCCGATGAGTGGATCAGAACCAAAACAATATATGAATGGAAACAGTTACAACCACCTGATCTCAATAAAAAACCAGCTGTATTTATTTTTCAGTCGTAATTCAGATGTTAACGTGCAGGAGATTTGATGGCCGTGACCTCAATATTATATAAAACCGACTGGTATTTGGGAACAATGGTATAGTTATACACACTATGAACAACGCCGTTTTCTCCAAAAGCTTTACTATATGGCAATATGGCGGTAGCTTTTACCCCTACCC
>JGI20214J51088_10001882_pt1 | contig 14209 bp, 12 predicted proteins | sample WetSurMetagenome_FD_51088 | JGI IMG/M metagenome (IMG submission 51088) | reverse complement strand
GCGATCGCCGAAGCACTCAAAGGTTTGCCTCCGCGCCGCGTCCCTGACATCGGGCACAAGCTGCGTTTGTCCGGGCTTGAGCCGTTCAACATCGGCGACGACACGCTGTTCGTCAATGTAGGCGAGCGCACCAACGTCACCGGCTCGAAGATGTTCGCGCGGCTGATCCTGAACGGCGATTTCGCCGGGGCCGTCAGCGTCGCGCGGCAGCAGGTCGAGAACGGCGCACAGATCGTCGACATCAACATGGACGAGGCGATGCTGGATTCGCAGGCGGCGATGACCCGGTTCGTCAATTTGCTTGCATCGGAGCCTGACATCTCTCGCGTGCCGCTGATGATCGACTCGTCCAAATGGGACGTGATCGAGGCCGGGCTGAAATGCGTGCAAGGCAAGGCGGTGGTGAATTCCATCAGCCTCAAGGAGGGTGAGGCGGCCTTCATCAAATACGCCCGGCTGGTCAGACGCTATGGAGCGGCAGCGGTGGTGATGGCGTTCGACGAGCAGGGTCAGGCAGATACATTCAAACGCAAAACGGAAATCTGCAAGCGCAGCTATGACATTCTGGTGAAGCAAGCCGGCTTCCTGCCCGAAGACATCATTTTCGATCCGAACATCTTTGCGATCGCCACCGGCATTGAGGAGCACAACAACTACGCAGTGGACTTCATCGAGGCCACCGCCTGGGTAAAGAAACACCTGCCTTACGCCAAGGTCAGCGGCGGCGTGTCCAACGTTTCGTTCTCGTTCCGCGGCAACGATGCGGTGCGCGAGGCGATCCACACCGTGTTCCTGTACCACGCGATCAAGGCCGGCATGACGATGGGCATCGTCAACGCAGGACAGCTTGGCGTATATGAAGAGATCCCCAAAGTCCTGCGCGATGCTGTGGAGGACGTGGTGCTCAACCGCAACATCGACGCGGGTGAAAAACTGGTCAAGATGGCCGAGACCGTCAAGGGCGGCGGCAAGGAGCAGGTCGAGGATCTTGAGTGGCGNAGGGGCACGGTGCAGGAGCGCTTGACTCATGCATTGGTGCGCGGCATCACCGACTACATCGTAGAAGACACCGAAGAAGCGCGCCTGCAAGCAAAGTTCCCGGTCGAGGTGATCGAAGGCCCTCTGATGACCGGCATGAACGTCGTCGGCGACCTGTTCGGTGCGGGCAAGATGTTTTTGCCGCAGGTGGTGAAATCCGCGCGCGTGATGAAGCAGGCGGTGGCGCACCTGGTACCCTACATCGAGGCGGAAAAAGTGCGCTCCGGCGACAGCAAGCCCAAGGGCAAGATCGTGATGGCTACGGTGAAAGGCGACGTGCATGACATCGGCAAGAATATCGTCACCGTGGTGCTGCAGTGCAACAATTTCGAGGTGGTGAACATGGGCGTGATGGTGCCGTGCCAGAAAATTCTGGATAGCGCACGCGAGCACAATGCCGACATCATCGGCCTGTCCGGTTTGATCACTCCGTCGCTCGAAGAGATGGCGCATGTTGCAAAGGAGATGGAGCGGCAGGGTTTCACGATACCGCTGTTGATCGGCGGCGCAACCACTTCGCGCATGCACACCGCGGTAAAGATAGAACCGAACTATCCGGGCGGTGCGACGGTGTACGTCAACGATGCCTCGCGCGCGGTGGGCGTTTGCAGCAACCTGCTCAGCAGCACGCTGCGCGACGAGTACGTCGCGGGCATCAAGGCGAATTACGTGCAAGCGCGCGAACAACATGCCGGCAAGAAGGGCAAGGCGGCGCATGTTGCGCTGGCTGAGGCGCGTGCGCATAGCGTGAAGACAGACTGGAAGCATTACACGCCGCCCAAGCCGTGGCTGATGGGCGTGCACAAGTTCGAAAGCTACCCGCTGGACAGGATCGCCGAATACATAGACTGGACGCCGTTCTTCCAGGCATGGGAACTGGCCGGGCGCTATCCGAAGATACTGCACGATGAAGTGGTGGGCGAAGAGGCGCGCAAATTGTTTGCTGATGCACAGGCGATGCTGGACAAGATCATCAAGGAAAAATGGCTGACCGCGAACGCGGTGTTCGGCCTGTTCCCGGCCAATAGCGTGACCATAGACGGAAAGCCGGGCGACGACATCGAGATTTACACCGACGAGTCGCGCAAAAAGGTGGCAATGACCTGGCACAACCTGCGCCAGCAGACCAAAAAGCCGGGAGACATCCCGAACTACTGCCTGGCCGACTACGTCGCCCCCAAGGAAACCGGCATGGCGGATTACATCGGTGCGTTCGCCGTCACCGCCGGCATCGGCATCGACGCGCGCGTCGCGGAATTCGAGAAACAGCACGACGATTACAACGCGATCATGCTCAAGGCGCTGGCCGACCGGCTCGCCGAAGCCTTTGCCGAGCTGCTGCACGCCCGCGTGCGCCGCGAGTTCTGGGGTTATGCGGCTGACGAAGCATTGGACAACGACGCGCTGATCGCTGAAAAGTATCGCGGCATCCGTCCCGCGCCCGGCTATCCCGCCTGTCCGGAACACAGCGAGAAAGGCCCGCTGTTCGAACTGTTGCAGGCGCCGCTGAATGCGGGCATCACGCTAACAGAAAGCTATGCGATGCTGCCGACCGCAGCGGTGAGCGGCTTCTACTTCTCGCATCCGCAGGCGCAATATTTCGCCACTGGCAAGATAGCCCAGGATCAGGTCGCCGATTACGCAAAGCGCAAGGGCTGGGATTTGCAAGAGGCGGAACGCTGGCTGGCGCCGGTAATAAATTATTAACTCAACAGGGGATAAGCATGATAAAACGCACGACATATTTTTCGCTGGCTTTGCTGTTGATGGCAGGCATTTTTTCAACCACTGCGTGTTCTGAACAGACCGCACCAAAAATGGAGACTGGCAACATGACCGAATTGATCAAGACCGATGTAAAACTGGGAACAGGCGATGTAGCAACGGCCGGCAGGAACGTGTCGGTGCATTACACCGGCTGGCTGTACGATGCAGCCGCACCGGATCACCACGGCAAGAAATTCGACAGTTCGCGGGACCGCAACGAGCCGTTCGAATTCCCGCTTGGCGCGGGCCGCGTCATCGCCGGGTGGGACCAGGGCGTGGCGGGCATGAAAGTCGGCGGGCAGCGCACCTTGGTGATACCTGCGAACATGGGCTATGGCGCGCGCGGTGCGGGCGGGGTGATTCCTCCCAACGCGACGCTGGTATTTGACGTTGAATTGCTCGGCGTTCATTAAGGGCGACTTGCCGGGCACATTATGAACCTGATCTCGCACCCGCTGCTGGTTACGGCTTTGATGCTTGCCGTATCCAACCTGTTCATGACTTTCGCGTGGTATGGGCACCTGAAGAATCTGGCGACTTCGCCCTGGTATGTTGCTGCGTTGATCAGCTGGGGCATCGCGCTGTTCGAGTATCTGCTTCAGGTTCCGGCCAACCGCATCGGTTATACCGAACTCAGCCTCGGCCAGNTGAAGATATTGCAGGAGGTCATCACGCTGTCGGTATTCGTGCCTTTCGCGGTGTTATACATGAACCAGCCGTTGAAGTTGGATTACCTGTATGCGGCAATATGCCTGATGGGTGCGGTGTATTTTATTTTTCGCAGTGCTTAGGCAGTCCTTTCGTTTTTTCATATTCTGAAAGCAACCATGCAATGTCCTTTCTGTACTACTGAACTCAAACCCGATGCGCTCGCTTGTGACAAATGCGGGGCCCGCAAGGTCTTCAGGCGCACTACCGTGGGTGTCTTCGTCGGCTGGGTAGGCATGTTGATGGCGCTGATATGGGCCGCATTGTTTGTCCCGCTGCTGCTCCTGCCTTTTCTGGGCATCAGCATGAGCGGTTATCCATGGATCACGCTTGTCGTCGGCCTAGTCCTGGCACCTGGATTGCTGTGGTACTCCAAATCAACCTTGCATGCTCTCTGGATACAGCGGGACGATTGAGCACGATGAACTCTGACAAAGCGCCCGCGATACACATACTCGGGATCTGCGGCACNTTCATGGGCGGCATCGCNGTGCTGGCCAGGCAGGCCGGATATCGCGTCACCGGNTGTGATGCCAACGTATATCCACCGATGAGCACGCAGCTTGAGNCGCAGGGCATAGCCCTGATCGAAGGTTTCGGTGTGGAGCANCTCGATCTCAAGCCCGATGTGTTCGTGATAGGCAATGTGGTATCGCGCGGCAATCCGTTGATGGAAGAGATACTCAATCGCAGCCTGCCCTACATCTCCGGGCCGCAATGGCTGGCGCAAACTATCCTGAAAGATAAATGGGTGCTGGCGGTGGCGGGTACGCACGGCAAGACCACCACCAGCGCGATGCTGGCCTGGATACTGGAATATGCCGGGCTGAATCCCGGTTTTTTGATCGGCGGGGTACCCCAGAATTTCGGTATTTCCGCGCGCCTGACCGAATCAGCATTCTTCGTGATCGAAGCGGATGAGTACGACACCGCATTTTTCGACAAGCGTTCCAAATTCGTGCACTACCATCCGCGCACCGCGATACTCAACAATCTTGAATTCGATCATGCCGACATCTTTGCCGACCTCGCCGCGATAGAAACGCAGTTCCATCATCTGGTGCGCACCGTTCCCGGCAATGGCCTGGTCGTCTGCAACGGCCGCGAGGCCTCGCTGGATCGCGTATTGGAGCGTGGCTGCTGGACACCGGTGGAGCGTTTCGGCTCTGATGATGGCTGGCAGATTGACGCGAACGATCTGGTGACCCTGAACGGCAAGCCGCAGGGAACGCTGTGCTGGGAACTACTGGGAGAACATAACCGCCAGAACGCGCTCGCCGCACTCGCCGCCGCGCGCCATGCCGGCGTACCCATTACACAGGGTCTGGCGGCTTTAAGTGAATTCAAGAATGTAAAGCGGCGCATGGAGGTTCGCGGCGTGGCAAACGGTATTACCGTTTATGACGACTTCGCTCACCACCCCACTGCGATCGCCACCACCGTCGGCGGTTTGCGCGGCAAGGTCGGCGACGCGCGGATACTGGCAGTTCTGGAGCCGCGCTCCAACACGATGAAGCTGGGCGTGATGAAGGACGCGCTGCCGGGCAGCCTGAAGGACGCCGACCTGGTATTCTGTTACGCCGGCAGCCTCGGTTGGGATGCAAGCGGCGCGCTGGCCCCGCTGGGCAGCAAGGCCACCGTCGAGGAAGATCTCGATGCGTTGATCGGAAAGATCGCCGCCGTCGCACGGCCCGGCGACCATATCCTGGTGATGAGCAACGGCGGTTTCGGCGGAATACACGAAAAGCTGCTGAAACGATTGCAGGGCTGAATCACTCGGGTGGATTTTCCAGGCCCAATTCCTGTATCTTGCGTGTCAGCGTGTTGCGCCCGATACCGAGCAAAGTGGCTGCCTCGATGCGTCTTCCGTTGGTATGTTTCAAGGCTTGCATGATCAGGGTGCGCTCGAACTGTGCCGTGAGCGTATCCATGATGCGTTCGTCGCCGCGCTGCAGAGCAGCAGCTGCCTGTTGTGCCAATGCCGCACCCCAGTCACCTTCACTCGACGCGCTCATGGCTGCTGCGCCGCGCCACTCCGCCGGAAGGTCGGCGATCTCGACTGTCTGCGAAGGCGTCATCACCGTCAGCCAGTGACAGAGATTTTCCAGTTGCCGCACGTTGCCGGGAAAATCCTGCAGACCGAGATGTTGCAGAGTAGCATCACTGAATTGCTTTTGCTCGACCGCCAGTTCCTTTGCGCTTTTTTGCAGGAAGTATTTTGCCAGCAGCAGGATATCCTCGCGCCGTTCGCGCAACGGCGGCAAGCGCAGTCTGATGACGTTGAGACGATGGAACAGGTCTTCACGGAACAATCCCAGCTTGACGCGCTCATCCAGATTCTGGTGGGTCGCGGTGATGATGCGCACATTGGCCTTGATCGGCTGGTGCCCGCCGACGCGGTAGAAATTGCCGTCTGACAAGACACGCAGCAAGCGGGTTTGCAGGTCGGAAGGCATATCACCGATCTCATCGAGGAACAGCGTGCCGCCTTCTGCCTGCTCGAAACGTCCGTGCCGGGTGGTAGCCGCGCCGGTGAACGCGCCGCGCTCATGACCGAACAGTTCCGATTCGAGCAGGTCTTTGGGGATCGCCGCGGTATTGATGGCGATGAACGGCTTGTCCGCGCGCGGACTGTGCCGGTGCAATGCCCTGGCCACCAGTTCCTTCCCGGTGCCGGATTCGCCATTGATCAGCACGGTGGCATGGGATTGNGAAAGCCGCCCTATGGCGCGGAAAACTTCCTGCATCGCCGGCGCTTGTCCCAATATGTCCGCCGCCACCTCAAGCGGCTCGTTATCGCCGGCCTTGCGCACGCCCTGTTCCAGTGCACGGCGAATCAATTCGATCGCGTGGTTGATATCGAATGGTTTGGGCAGATATTCGAATGCGCCACCCTGAAATGATGCCACCGCACTTTCCAGGTCGGAATACGCTGTCATGATGATGACCGGAATGAGCGGATATCGTTCGTGCAGCATCTGCAGAAAATCCAGCCCCGAACTGCCCGGCATGCGAATGTCGCTGACCACGACTTGCGGCTGCTCCTGGCCCAGTGCTCGCGAGGCGTCGTCGGCGCTGGCAAAGCTCCTGAATTCTATGCCCTCGCGCGTCAGCGATTTTTCCAGTACCCAGCGTATCGAGCGATCGTCGTCAATTATCCAAACAGGTTTCATGGTTGTAGCCCAAANTTCAAGGAATCGGTAGCAATACAGTGAAACGGGTGCGNCCGGGCTCACTGTCAAATTCTATAATGCCGTGATGCTGGCTGACGAAGTCCTGCGCGATGGTCAGCCCCAACCCATGCCCGTCCGCCCGTCCCGACACCAGAGGATAGAATATCTTGTCTTTTAATTCGGCCGGTATGCCGGGTCCGTTATCGATGATCTCCACTCTCACCGCCTGGCGGTGGCGGCGCTTTATCAAGGTAGCCTGGTGCGCGACGCGGGTGCGCAATATGATGGTTCCTGTGCCCTGCATGGCCTGCGCGGCATTGCGCACGACGTTGAGCATGGTCTGTATCAACTGTTCCTTGTCACCAACCAGCGCGGGCAAGCTAATGTCATAGTCGCGCTTTATTTTCAAGCCTTCCGGCATTTCTGCCAGCACCACGCTGCGCACACGTTCCAGGACTTCGTGGATGTTGAGCGCGCTGTAATGCGAGGCATTCTGTGGCGCAAGCAATTTTTCCATCAGCGACCGCAACCGGTCCGCCTCTTGTATGATGACCTGGGTATATTCGCGCAAAGCCGGTCTTTCCAGTTCCTGCTCGAGCAGTTGTGCCGCGCCCCGTATTCCGCCAAGCGGATTCTTGATCTCGTGCGCAAGATTGCGCAACAACAAACGGTTGGCCTGGGTCTGGTCCAGCATCTGTTCTTCGCGCGCCAGTTTCAAAGGCCTGTCTATGGCATGGAACTCCAGCAACAAATATCGCCTGTCGAATTGCAGCGGAGTCGCAGCACAGCGCAGTTGCAACTTGCCATGTCCCTGTGTGCCCAATACCAGATCATGCTCGATGTAGCTGCCGTTGTTTTGTATCGCCTGCTGCATCGCGCTTGAGAGTTGCTCGGTATGGGTGAACACCTGCTGCAGCGGATGGCCGAGCAGGTTTTTAGCGCTCACGTCGAACAGGTGTTCAGCCGCCGGATTGATGTAGGCGATGCGCGACTCGTCATCCAGCAGGATGGCCGCAGTCTCCAGGTATTCCAATGTAAGGTAGGGGATTTCGGGCATATGTTTTACTGAGCAGAAAACATGCCAAGAAAAGTGCCTGTCGAGACTATGATTATTTTGGCAGTTTGGACAGCTCTGTCTCTAGCGCTTCGACGTTCTTGGTATGCAGGTCAACCTCGGCCTGCAGCGGTTTGACCTTCTCGTCATACTTTGCGACATTGCGATAAGTCTTGCCGCCCTGCCCCTGAAAAACTTCCGGATTCGACTCGGCATCGCTCAGGTTCTGTTTGGCAGTTTCAAGCAATTTCTTTTCTGCATCCAGTTCGTCCTGCAAAATCTTGCGGCGGGTGCCATCCCGCCCCTTTTGAGTTTCGCTATCCACCCGCGGGAACCCTTCGGACGCCTTCGCTGGAGGAACCATAGTCGGCAAGGGCTCCAGATTGAGCTTCTTGCCACCCGCGATAGGCGTGCTTGAGTAAGTGACATTCCCGTCCGCATCGACAGACTTATAGATATCGGCTTGCGCCAACATTGGGCAGGCACACAACACGGCCAACAAATATCCAGTTTTCATGTTCGTTTCCCAGGAGATGACGCAGCAAGTATAGGCCATGCATCTGACACAGACAAATATTTACGGTTCAAAACAAAACGGGGCTTCCGCCCCGTTTTGTTTTGCCAAATAGCAACCGGTCTAGAGGCTGTAGTACATGTCGTACTCGACCGGATGCGTAGTCATGCGGAAGCGCGTGACTTCTTCCATCTTGAGATCGATATAGGCATCGATGAAGTCGTTGGAAAACACACCGCCACGGGTCAGAAACTCGCGATCCTTGTCCAGATATCCCAACGCTTGATCCAGGCTGGAACATACAGTCGGTATCTTCGCATCTTCTTCCGGGGGAAGGTCATACAGATTCTTGTCAGCAGGGTCGCCCGGGTGAATCTTGTTCTGCACACCATCCAGGCCAGCCATCATCAGCGCGGTGAATGCCAGGTATGGATTGGCGGTCGGATCCGGGAAGCGTGTTTCAATGCGGCGCGCCTTGTCAGACTGCACATAAGGAATACGGATCGAAGCAGAGCGGTTGCGCGCCGAGTAAGCCAGTTTCACCGGTGCTTCGAAACCGGGTACCAGACGCTTGTAAGAATTGGTGCCGGGGTTGGTGATCGCATTCAGTGCACGGGCGTGTTTGATGATGCCGCCGATATAGTACAGCGCGAATTCGGACAAACCGGCATAGCCGCTACCCGCAAACAGGTTCTTGCCGTCTTTCCAGATCGACTGGTGTACGTGCATGCCTGAACCGTTATCGCCAACGATGGGTTTGGGCATGAAGGTCGCGGTCTTGCCATATTGGTGGGCAACGTTATGCACCACGTATTTCAAAACTTGCGTCCAATCGGCGCGGCGCACCAGTGTGTTAAACAAAGTGCCTATTTCGCACTGGCCTGCGGTCGCAACTTCGTGGTGATGCACTTCGACCGGTACGCCGATCTCTTCCAGCGCCAGACACATCGCGGCACGGATATCGTTCAGGCTGTCGACCGGCGGAACCGGGAAGTAGCCGCCTTTGACGGTTGGGCGATGGCCGGTGTTTCCGCTGTCGAACTTTTCTGCGGAAGACCACGCGGCCTCTTCGGAATTCACCTTGCAGAAACATCCGGACATGTCGACCTGCCAGTTCACCGAATCAAAAATGAAGAATTCGGGTTCAGGGCCGAAGTAAGCGGTGTCGCCCAAGCCAGTGGATTTAAGGTAGGCTTCGGCGCGCTTGGCGATTGAGCGCGGGTCACGGTCGTAACCTTTGCCATCGGACGGTTCGATCACGTCGCAGGTGATCACCAGGGTATTCTCGTCCATGAACGGGTCAAGATAGGCCGTCGCGGGATCAGGCAACAACAACATATCAGAAGCCTGAATGCCCTTCCAGCCGGCGATCGAGGAGCCGTCGAACGCATGGCCATCCTCAAACTTGTCCATCCCTACCATTTTTACAGGTACCCCCACGTGCTGCTCTTTGCCGCGCGTATCGGTAAAGCGGAAATCCACGAATTTGATTTCGCGGTCTTTAATCATCTTCAACACATCATTTGCCGACATCGACATAACTTTCTCCCAAAACATCAAAATTAAACAACTGAACTAAAAACTCCCGGATTTCAAACTGCAGAAAGCGTGCCAACCCTGTTTGCATGGCAGAACGGTATTGTGCCATAAGGCCGTTATGTCGAACATAAAAAATTTGCACCTAAAACGGGCAGCCTCCTATGTCAAACGCACTATTTCTGTGCATTGCTGCGGTGGACGTGAACCACACGAAACAATTCGTCATCACATACCAGTTTATTGCAGCGCACTTGCAATTCATCAGCCTGTACCGAATGGTTCTTATCGGCTGACAANTAGATTTCCACATCGACCTTGCCATCCAGATAGTGNAACACCACTCGATTGTCCGGCAAATCCGGCATACCCAAGCGCCCGGCAAGACGCTCCAGCAGGGCGGGGCGGCTGGGCAAATGTGCATTCGGCTTGGCCTTCAGGTCATCTTCAGGATCGATATGCACCATCACATCCATCACGTGATGACGTTTGAGCACGGCATGACGCGCCGACTCGGCGATGTAATGTCCTTCCGACACGCTGATCTTGGGATCGACCATGATGTGCGCATCGACCAATGCATTATCCGCCATCTTGCGCGTGCGCAACTCGTGCAAGCCGCGCACCCCGTGAACGTCAAGCAGGGTCTGCCGTATCGCCTCGACCTCTTCCGCGTCCAGTCCGGTATCGATCAGTTCTGCCATCGCTTCGAATGCGAGTTTGCCGCCCATATGCGCGATCATCACGCCCACCACAGCGGCAGCAAGCAGGTCGAAGAATGTATAACCGAGCAGGTTGCCGGCTACGCCGACGATGACCACCAAAGAAGATGCCGCATCCGAACGCGCATGCCACGCGTTGGCTACCAGCATCTGCGAGCGCACCCGCTTCGCCACCGCCAGCATATAGCGGAACATCCCTTCCTTGGCCACCAGGGCAAGTACCGCAATCGCCAGCGCGAACGGATTTACAGCCCGCAGGGCCTCGGGATGTTGCAGGCGCATTGCAGCCGCCACCAGCAACACCACGCCAAGCACCGCCAGGAATGTTCCGAGTATCAGCGTCGCGGCGGTTTCAAACCGTGCGTGGCCATATGGATGATCGGCGTCGGCATGCCGGTTGCCGTGCCGATTCGCGTACAGCACCAGCACATCGGAAAACAGGTCCGACAAGGAATGCAGGCCATCCGCCATCAGGGCCTGCGAGTGTGCAAAAAAACCACCCGCCACCTGAAGTAATGTCAGCATCACGTTGATGACTATGCTTACCCATGTGCTCTTTTGTGCAGCGGCAAAGCGTTCCGGATGGACCGGTTCGAAAGCCCCGATCTTTTCCCGGGATGAGTGCGTATGGGTGTGATTTTTCATGATGGTTGCGCTAGTATGCATACACAGCTGTGCAGCATAGCATTTACGGCTATATCGTAAAACCTTAGTCGTAATTTGCAACCGATTTACGGTCAGGCCTGACCAACACCACCGGATCAATTGAAAGAAATGTCATGGGAAAAATCACCGCCATCCTGCAAGCCGCGCAACAGCGCGCCCAGGAGTTGAATCTGCCCTACGAGGGCGCGCTGTACCCCGGCGAGGCTTATGAAATCATGCAGTCCGCACCCGGCGCCAAGCTGGTGGATGTACGCAGCCGTGCTGAACTGGACTGGGTGGGACGCGTGGCAAACAGCGTTGATATCGAATGGGCGACCTATCCGGGCATGAAGCCCAACCCGAACTTCCTCACCCAGCTTGAACAACAGGTGGACAAAGAGGCCCTGGTATTATTCATATGCCGCAGCGGGTCACGCTCGCACCACGCAGCCATAGCGGCCACCCTGGCTGGCTACAGCGACTGCTACAACGTGCTGGAAGGGTTCGAGGGAAATATGGACACCAGTAAACACCGCAACTCTACCGGCGGTTGGCGGGCGGCCGGTTTGCCCTGGGAGCAGAGCTAGTCCCGATATTCGATGATCAGCGGTGCGTGATCCGAAAAACGCTGAGCTTTGTAGATGTTGGCCGCCTCGGCCCGCGAGGCGATGCCGGGAGTGGCGATCTGGTAGTCGATGCGCCAACCGACATCCTTGGCCCACGCCTGGCCACGATTCGACCACCAGGTGTATGCTTCCAATTCCGGATGTACCCGGCGAAACACGTCGACAAATCCGACCACATCGAATATCCCGGTCAACCATGCGCGCTCTTCCGGCAGGAAGCCGGAATTTTTCTTGTTGCCGCGCCAGTTCTTCAGGTCGATCTCCCGGTGCGCGATATTCCAGTCTCCGCAGATCAGCACCTCGCGCCCACTGGCCCTTAATTCCCTCAAATGAGGAAGAAAAGCCGCCATGAACTTGAACTTGACTGCCTGGCGCTCCTCGCCGCTGGAGCCGGACGGCAGATATACCGACACCACACTGAAACCGGCGTAGTCCGCGCAGATATAACGTCCCTCCGCATCGAACTCGGCGATGCCCAGACCTGCAACGACCTGCTGCGGCCGCTCGCGGCTGTATATCCCCACCCCGCTGTACCCTTTTTTTTCAGCGTAATGGAAATAGCCGAGATAGCCTTCCGGTGCAAGCATTTGCCTGGTCATGTCCGCAGCTTGCGCCTTGAGCTCCTGCAAACAAATGATGTCTGCGTCCTGTTGTGACAGCCATTCATAAAAGCCTTTGCTCGCGGCTGAACGAATACCATTCAGATTGATCGTGATGATGCGCATGAAAATTTTCCGGGGTTGTCGCGTGTGACATTATAATGTGCGGCACCGATCCACCGACCAGCATTCAACATGCCCAATTTCAGAATAGACTTCATCCGCTTTGCCGTGCAGCAAAATGTGTTGTGCTTCGGCGAGTTCAAAACCAAGGCTGGACGGTTGTCGCCTTATTTTTTCAATGCCGGGCTGTTCAACGACGGAGCGTCACTCCGAAGCCTGTCGCAGTTTTACGCGCAGGCCATTCTTGCCTCCGGTGTTCCATTCGACATGCTGTTCGGCCCGGCCTACAAGGGTATCGCGCTGGCTGCCGGAACTGCGATCGCTCTGGCTGAGCAGGGCATGAACGTGCCCTATTGCTATAACCGCAAGGAGGCCAAAGACCACGGTGAAGGTGGCATGACAGTGGGTGCGCCGCTGCAAGGGCGCGTGTTGATCATCGATGATGTGATATCTGCCGGAACCTCGGTACGCGAATCCATCGGGCTGATCCGCGCAGCCGGAGCGCAGCCATGCGGCGTGGTGATCGCATTGGATCGCATGGAGCGCGGGCAGGGTGAACGCTCCGCCGTACAGGAGGTTCAGCATGACTATGGTATCCCGGTATTGCCCATCGCAACGCTGGACGACCTGCTCGGCTATTTGCAAAGTGAAGCAGGGATGGTGCAAAATCTGGCCATGGTCCAATCTTATCGTGACCGTTATGGAGTATAAAATGATAGCTGAAACTGCATACAGCGTTACTGGGCGTTCCGCCAGGTTTGCAAAAGTGAAACACCGCAGACCTGCTTATAGCATCATGATGCTGGCCGCACTGATTCTCGGCATCACCAGCCAGCCCGTCTCGGCAAAGCTGTATAAATGGGTGGATGACGATGGCATCACCCATTACGGCGAAGTCGTTCCGCCGGAATATGCCAACAAGGATAAGGTAGAGCTGGACAAGGCTGGCCGGGTGGTAAAGTCAGATGAGGTACTCACTCCCGAGAAGCGCCGTGCCAAGGAACAGGAGGACGCCAAGAAGCGCGAGGGGGAACAGGCCGCTCTTGACCTGCAACGCCGCGACAGAACCCTGCTCAACACATACAGCAACGTGAAGGAAATCGATCTGGCGCGCAGCCGCAGTTTGCAGCAGATCGATGCCCGCCTCAATGTCATTCATTCTTCGATCAAGACTGCCAGCGCCGATTTGTCCGCGCTACAAAATGAAGCAGACGGCTATACCAAAAGAAAAAAAGATGTTCCTGAATCCTTGAAGGAAGATTTGCACAATGCCCAGGCCCGNCTTGACAAGCTGAACAAGGATCTGGTGCAACCCCNGGNGGAAAAAGCCGCGGTGGAATCCCGCTATGATGCCGACAAGACGCGTTACATGGANTTGACCGGGAAAAAATAGCCCTCCCCCGATTCGATACGCTTGAAACNCGGCCGCAGCATCGCTACAACGTTTCAAACTTGCGCGTAGCCGCATCATAACCCAGCAGTTCACCCTGCTCTATGTCGAAATACCAGCCGTGCAAAGTGAGCTTGCCCTGTTCCATACGCTCGCGTATCCAGGAAAACGTCTTGAGGTTTTCCAGGGAGACCAGGATCGCCTGCTGCTCGCAGGCGCGGTGGCGAACCTTGCTGCTTGAATTCGCATGCTCCCGCTCCACCTGTTCCCGTGCAGCATCTGCTATATCCATCCATCCCGCGATAAAGGACTCC
>JGI20214J51088_10001881_pt1 | contig 14211 bp, 5 predicted proteins | sample WetSurMetagenome_FD_51088 | JGI IMG/M metagenome (IMG submission 51088) | reverse complement strand
CTATATAGTACACTATACAAACACTGTGAAATCTACACTGGCATAGATTTCAGTAAAGAAATGCTTGACCTCTTCAGATCACAGAACTTCAAAGCAATTCACCAATTTGACTCACTGCACCTGCAGGATCTCAGTGGTGAAATAACTTTTAAAGATGGAACTTTCGACGGCGCTATAGTTAACATGGTTCTGCAGCACATAGTCGAATTAAACCAGTTTCACCACGCAGTAGCTAACATCAAACGGCTCGTGAAAAAAGAGGGTTCTCTCTACATTCACGAAGCTATGCTTGACCCCGCAAAGTATCCAAAGTATCCACACATCACGCTTCGTCCCATGCACATCTACCAGGGTGTGTTCTACCCGGAGTTTGATTTGAAGCCGATGCCCAGCTACGTGAAAGACCACACTCTACTATGCGGTAAAAAACTCTGTTAAGGAGAACGCTTAAAAACATAGAATGCTAAACGCTCTCTTACGTGACCATACATGGTATCGTCTGCCCCAAGCATAACTTTTAACCCAACTAGCATCAGCTTCGGCGTCGTTGACGTCGGAACATCAACAGCAAAAAAAACCTACCACGTGAGAAACAAATCAGGCAGCTACGCAGCAGCCAAAAACGTAAGCATCAGCTTCCTCGGATCTACCAACTCTTCAGAAGCCAAGACAGGCTCCTGGGTCTACGAATCAACAGCAACAGAAGCAACCTATGTTAAAAGCGTAGGTGGCGCAGAATGTGCAGCTCCATCGATCAACAACGGATACGCAGCAAGCATCAGAGTTGCAACCAAAGTCAAAGTTCCAGCATCGCCAACAACCAGCGGCACCGTCTTGTTCAAACATCACGTGCGTTATCAGTACACTGGCTAGTTAGGGAAAAACCCCACAGTTCCAAAGTGTTCTCCCCTGTGGAGTTCAGTTTGGGCAGTTTTTTGTTTCGTTAACCTGGAGCGAAGGGTATGGAAATTAATGTTGTACTTCGGATGCAAAACATAGAAGAGCTTAAGCAGTTTGTTTCCATGATGGAAGCTTGGCCTGCTCTTGGGAAAGCGTTGAATTTTGAGAAAGCTAACGAAGATCTGAATAAACAAGCTGAGGCTTTACGTGCTGAAGTGCAGAGCCTGCAGCAACAGAGGTTACAGCTGCAGTCAGAGATACATACACCACAACCTCCACAGAACACTCAACCGTAAACCTTAAAGCCTCACCAGGCAATATCAATTTTCATGTCAACCGCAAACAAAAAACCACTTACACGATGGATGATTCATACAAAAAGCGGTAAAACCTACACAGACCGCGATGCATACCCTTGGACTCTGCCCGCCGGGGAAGAAATAACCAGTGTGGAACGCAACGTAAACGGAAAAACAATAGCGGTTAAAGCAAGCAAAGAAATCCATCACATCTTCGTTAAAGCTTCCGAGAGTAAAGATATTGCTATGTTAGTGGATGCGGAGGTTGCCCATCTTATGGAGAGACCGCCTGTAGTTGAAGCGCTAGCGATTGGCTTCCATGTGGGTGTAGAACCGAACATTTACCGGATAGAACTTGAATGTGATCCACGTAACAACAACGTTCTTTCTCATGTTGTGAAAGTTGAGAAAGCTACAATCGACGGTTTTTAACCTGATTTTATTATTTTAAAATTATTTTATTATTTTAAAATTTTATTTTTCGTTCAACAGTGCGTATGAGTATTTGTTGTAGTATACGCTAAACCGTAAGACACAAAAACAAAACACTCCTTATCCTCCTCTGAGAATAAAATGACTAGCGACGACAGCAGAGCCTTAAGCAGCAGTATGGAACTTCGTCAAACATCCACAAGCATTACTGACATTCAACGCTACATAGACGAGGAAGAAGAATACTCTCATTGGATACAGTTCGGAGGCGCAGAATGGCGTGCACAAATTTTTGTAGCCGAAAAATCATGGGTTGTTCATGGCCTACTTTTACCCATAGGAAGAGAACTAAGCAGTGACAACTGTACCTTCAGTCTTCGCCATGTTGGAGCAACGGATTACCCTACAGGTGCAGATATAGCAGCCGCCACGCTTCCTGGGGAACAAATTCCCTCTAACCCAAGCATGAAAGGTTATGTTTTCTTCAGTTCTCCCTGCACACTTGTCGCTGGACAGAAGTACGCTATAGTCGTAAGAGCCCCAGAAGGGGAGCTTTACTGGTATGCTACACAGGTCGCGTCGGAGAATTTAAACAGCGCCATGTCCGAAGACAGTGGCTTAACCTGGTTAAACTATAGTGCGGGTGATAATTTTAATTTCAGCCTTTTAGGGATTGCTCAACCTGACGTTCCAAGCAGCATAACAGTAGGTTATCCAGGCTCAAAATATTTATCCAGCAGCTTCAGTCTCGGCGTAAGCAACGCCCTCTCTGCAAGTATGTCTTTACGTGGTGATTCAGATAAATCCTTAATTTCTCTTCAAGGTGGTCCTACAGATGCAGACAACAATTTTGACGTTCAAGGTAATACATGGTTGTCTCAACCGTTTGACCCATCAAAAGACCATTTATTGTACGGTGTAAATCTTACATTACTGCGGCATGGTTTATGCGGTCCAGTTACAGTGGGCTTAAGAGAGTATGATCTTGAAACCCGTTCACCCATCGGTTCAGATTTAGCAGCTTGTATCCTCGCTGAAGACCAACTGCCTGAAGAAGAGCCTCTGACCTTATTTGCCCGCTTTTCAGCTCCTTACCAACTGAGCCGAAACAAAAAATACGCTCTCGTTATACGCGCTCCAGACGCAAATGATGATATAGGTTACAACACTTGTACCGTAATCAGTGGAGAATGGGGCATCTATTACGAAGGCTATGACCTTTGCTTCTCCTACAACCGTGGCACGTCTTGGGAAAACCACTACGGAATTAGTCTTCTTTTTGAGTTAATAGGCAGAGTAACTCCTGACGTCTCAAGCAGCTTCTTCGTTGGACAACAATCATCTTGCGGGCTCAGCTCAAAATTTGCAGTTAGCCACACTAACGATTTACCAAGCAGTGTTACTTTAAACCAGCGTTCAGATTCTCTCTCTGCAAGCTTTGCATTGCTTGGAGTAAACCAAGCAGAATTTAGAAACATGAATTTTAATGATGATCCTTTTGTTTTTGCGAGTGGACGTTACTGGATATTTTACAGAAACCAAGACGATGAAATAGTCTATAAATCAACTGTAACTCCTGAACGTTGGCCAAGCCAGGCTGATGAAGGCTTAGATGGCACTCAAGCTTCAAGCCTCTCGGTTATTTGGCATAACGGCTACTTTTACCTGTTCGGGATCTATGACTATCGGGAACTTTTTTACGTCCGAGGCGAACCGCAGCCTGATGGCTCTATACAATGGATCGAATATACCGAGGTTCCTGACATCAACGGTACTGAACTGTATGCTATTTACGCGTGTATTGACACAGAAGGTCATATCTGGATCAGCTACATCGATGATAACCGACGCAAAATTATCGTTTCAAAATCTGAAAACACTGACGGAACTTGGCATTCTACAGCTGCAGGTTTCCCGTTTGACGTCTCGGAAATGCAGTATAGTTACGGTAAAGTTGTATCCTTATCTAACGGAAAAGTAGTTGTTGTCTTCAGTGAAGCTGACGAGGCAGGTTTCCTTTATGCACGTTTATGGAACGGCGCTGCTTGGGAATCCATTCAGCAACTCAACATAAGCTTAGATGACGACTTCAATCTCTTGGCTGATTTAACTAAAGTTCGCATAGTAGCTGAAGACCGAACTGACGACACCTTGATCTATGTTGAATTTAATCCAGACACAGGGTTTAGCGAGCCAGAAGACATAACATACGGTGACTTTGGAGTTTTATCCAAAGGCATACCTGGCGACGACACCATTATCCATTATGTTCCAGATGACAGCTGGGACCGCTTAAAACGCATTATCCGCTTCTCTAATGGAACATTAAGCACGCCTGAAACTGTAAGTTTAGGCGAGGTTGATTTTGTATATTACCTGCTTCAATGCTATAATGGGCAACTACACGGGTTAATTTCAACATACTTTCAAGACCCCGCAAATACACTCAATGGTTGGAGTCTTTTTGTTACAGCAGCTGAAAATGTTGGTTCTGAAGGTAACTCAAGTGGTGTGTCCTCCAGATTCACCATAAGAAACGAGAACCTGCACAGCAGCTTCGTATTGCCAATTCGGAGAGAACGCTTCGATTATGGCATATTTGATGGAGAAATGTGGTACTCATACAACATTGATGTTCAATCGATAGTAGCGTTGGAAGGAAACTACAGCGCCAAAGTTCCAAGCGGCTACTATTTTGGTACCGACTGGGACAGTGATGAAACCCCCGACTTATATGCTGCTTTCTTGGCGCTCTTAGACCCAATAGACGTAGGCGCGTCCACATCAGTGTTTAGATTTGGAGACATTAATCTGGATCTGGTTCACGAGCTTGACGGTTACTATTGGAGTTTGAGCTATTGGACTTGGAACGGCGAACAGATAGTTCAGTGGGCAGCTGAGAACCCAACTAGCCACCCGATATACTTTAAGGCCCGCATCAAAAGAACAGGCTACAGTTACACTGGCAAAATCACTCTTTGGATGGACAACGTTGTTGTTCAGAGCATCGAAGGATTAAACGTAAGCTCTGCTGATGTGCTAGAGTTTTACCGAACTGCATCTGGCGCTAACTACTACGATGACATTATCGTTGCAGCAGCTGAACCGCAGCCAGCTACAGCAGGTTGGAATGCCCGAGGGCTCCTGTCAACAATCTCAGTCAGAAACATAGGTTCTACCACAGTGAGTTCAAAGTTCATCATTGAGAAACCAGGCTCTAAACCATTAAGCAGCAGCTTTAGCATACGCAAGAGCTCTTACGCTCGTTTTTCATCCAGCTTCCAAATTCGAAACTTCCAGGATTTAAGAAGCAGCTTCAAAGTTACAAACACACCATCTTCCAAGGGAGTATCGTCCAGTTTAACAATCTTAAGCAACTCTCACCGGTCTCTCCGAAGCAACTTTAGAATACGTAAACGCGGCTCCACTGCATGCTCCAGCAGTTTCAGCTTGCGTAGACCCGCCAGCAAACCACTCATCTCATCTATCACTGTAAGATCCAGCCGAACCAAAGCCTACAGGTGTAGCCTAACCGTTCGGAATCGCGGGTCCAAAGCAAACGGATCTAGCTTCACTTTGGCCAGGCGCAGCTTAGCCAGGGTATCCAGCAACATAACTGTTCAAAACAGGTCAGCAGCCAACCTGCACAGCAAATTCTCAGTTGGGCATCCAGCATCTAAGGCAGCTTCCTCCAGTTTCACCCTGAGAAAAACTGCATCTACAGTGGGCCATGGCAGCTTAACTATTCGCCATGCAGCACTGAAAAACTACAGGTGCAGCATCACCGTTCGCAACAGAGGATCCAACGCGTTGTCCTGCAGCTTCTACATCAAACCCCATGAGAACCTCTCATGTAGTTTCCAAGTGAGAAAAGCCAACACGAAAGCATTGCGGTCTTCAGTGTATGTTCGAAAGTTAGGATCCAAGGTAGCTAGCTGCAAATTCATAGTCAGAAAAGTCAGCAGTTGTGCATTGTCAGGCAGCATCACAGTTAATCGACTGCACACAAACTACAGGTGCAGCATAACGGTTAGAAGTCGGGGATCCAAAGCAGCCTCCTCAAACTTCACTTTGGCCAGGCGTGGAGTAAGTAGACTGTCAACCAACATGACAATACGTAACACGTCAGCAGCTACAGCTCACGGCAAATTCACCATAGGAAATCCAGCGGCTGAGGAGGCTTCTTCAAGTTTTACTCTACGTAAACCCACAGCTGCAGCCGCACACGGAAACGTTACAGTCCGCCATTTGGCCTCCAAAAACTACAGGTGCAGCATAAGGGTGCGTAACCGATCCAGCCGGGCGCTCTCCTGCAGCTTCTACGTGAAGCCTAGACGAGATCTCTCCTGCAGCTTTAGCCTGCGGAGATCCACCAGCAAAGGTGTTTCGTCCTCTTTCTACGTACGTAAACTCGGAAGCCAAACAGGATCCTCCAAGTTTACAGTTAGAAAGACCACAAGTAAGCAGATCTCAAGCAGCTTTACAGTAAAGCGCTTGCACACGAACTACAGGTGCAGTATCACGGTGCGGGGTAGAGGATCCAAAGCCCTCAGCTGCAGCTTCAGGCTCTCCCGGCCAGCAAACGTAAGCTTAAGCGTAAGCTTAACATTACGTAAGCCTTCAGCTGCAAACCTGCACGGCAAATTCACTATAGGGCACCCAGACAGCAACGTGGGATCTAGCAGTATAACACTGCGTAAACGCGGAGTCAAAGACGAATTTTCCTCAGTTACCGTGCGGAAGAGCATGTTTAAAGTGGGTTGCCGGGCAAGTTTCACTTTGCGGAGAAGCAGCAGTGAAGCATTATCCAGCAGCTTTAGTGTACGGAGACCAGGAAATCTTTCTTCAAGCTTCACGTTGATCCGCAGCAACAAAGCACGAGCACGAGCAAACTTTACAGTTAGAAATCAAGGATCCCGAGCTCTCAGCAGCAGCATCAACGTAGTCAAATCCAACAACCTTTCAAGCAGCTTCCAGATTGCCCCAGGCAAATTTGGGTACGTCCAGCTATCAGATAGAACAGTCGTAACGGTAAGCTTCACAACAACTGTCCGGGGTAAAGCAGAAACATGGATGGAGGACAACGAATGACTGAGCTACCATCGATAGCGGTTATGGTGCCCATGCATGAATGGCCAGAACGCACCTTGAAAAGCATTTGGGCAAGCTGGTACAAGCTAAATTACCCTAAAGACAAAATAAAATTCTTCTTCGCTATACCTGCGAACTCGCCTAAACGTAGCTACGTTATGCAGAACTTCAAGCTGCCGCACCAGGTAATAGCTGTCAACATAGACTTCACTAAGCCCACCCAAAACCGCTTCTTTGAATTGGGCAAGATCCGCGACATGCTCCTGGAGTACGGCAAGAAATACGATTACGGCTGGTTCCTTGACAGCGACGTTATGCCTCCGCCTAACGCAATACGGAACTTCTTAGAAGACGACCTGGAGATCACCGGCGGCATAGTGATGGTTCCAGACAACAACTCTAACATCCGCTTGGGCTTTGGCTACTTTAAACCATACTACGATTTCAGCAATACTCTACCTTCGGATCAGGTGTTCTCAGTACACGCGGTAAATACTGCTTGCATGTTTCTAAGTAAACAGGTGATGAATGACAAAAGAGTATCTTTCAAAATTTGGAATATCCCCAACATGCCTGGCGGCGAATCCTTCGCGTTAAGTGAAGACCATGGCTTCTGTTACAACGCGCTCCGCTGCAACTACATGCTCTGGGTTGACCGGCGAGTTATGTGTAAGCACCTGCGAAACTTTGGGGGAAAAATAGTGAACCTACAGGTGCAGAGAAATGTCTGAGTCACTTCTACGAACTTTCTCACCGCTGGATATTCCGCAGGAAGAAGCAACTTTTACTCAATGGGTAAAATGTCCAGTGGTCGGAGACGGATTCACTGAACCCTACCGTCCACTTATCGCACGTGTAAACGAAGCGTACCATAACGCAACTGGCAATTTGAAGTACAATGCGTCTTTCAGTATCGTTTACGAGTTAGATAAGAAACGTGATCCCTGCGGTCCCAGTCCATACGCGTTCTGTGTTGTCCGCGTGGACTCTCCTGAACCAGTTGTCATTGACCCGGCGGATGTTTCAGAGTTCATGGATTCTGAGTGTAAATGGCTTAGTCTCTTTGCTGAGCATCCTGCTTTGAAGAAGAAGTTGATTCCTCACTCGATGCTTAATGAAGTAGAGTTCGATGAGGTTATGCGGTCGCTTCTCGTGGACCCTGAGGACACTCGCGAGTTTGATACCCGTGCCACTTTTGATTTCGGCATGGAGCTCCATGACCCTAAGGAAACACGGTACTTCTTAAACAACAGCACGACCGTTGTAACTCACGGTTTAACTCTCTCTAACCTATCGACAACTTCACCCACACAAACAGTCTGCTACATGAACGCCAACGCTACCTCCAACAACGTTGGCAACATCTGTGTCAACGTATTTGTCCGAAGCAACACTGGCGGAGTTGGCGCCAACACCCAGTTTGGAACCAATGTCGGTGCGCACGGAGTCTCGGCGAATGCCGCCATAGGGTACGTCACTGCTACCTGGACCCCTGCGGGAACACAGACTCTTAACGCTAACGACGCGATTCTTATAGATATTAAAGTAAACGCTGCCGCCACCTACGTTAACAAACAATGGATCACTGCTGCTTTCACGAGCGCCGTTTCCGTGCCAACAGACACGTGGACTTTTAACTATAGGCGAGCCTTCAACCGCAACTCCACGGTTGCCCGCATGCGTTTCAGCTACGGCAGCTCAACAAACCTTAGTGGTATCCAAAACTTCACCTGGCTTCAGCTCCAGGCAGTTACAAATGATGTTTCCAGCAGTTTCACAATACGAGGCACCTCTTCGAAAGCATTATCGTCCAGCTTCACAGTTCAGCATAAATTCGTTGACTCTGGATGGGAAAATAGCGGCGGAGCTGATGTAAAAGATGGAACTGCGTGGGGTACCTCATGGACTGACGGCGCAGGAAGCACCGTCTCAGTTGTTTCATCGCCTAAACATGCGGGTTCTTACGCATTAGAAACAACCGTAGACGGGTCGTACTATTATGCTTCTGCTGGAGTCTACGTAACTTTCGGTACGACACAGCCTATTATTTATGAGAAATTCTGGGTTAACTTCAAAAGTGGAATGCCGACAGCAGACGGCGACATTATCCTGTTCTGCAATACACGAAACGCCAGCCAACAAAACCAAGTGACCGCTTGCATCAAGAGGGTTAGTGGCAACCTTTACTGGGGCATAAGTGTATGGATTGACGGCGTAGAAACAGTTTATTTGGAAAGTACCCCGAGCAACCCTGTTACAGGCACATGGTATGAATTGCAATTTTGCCGAGATGTCACTAACAGTTTAGCTAAACTCTGGGTCAACAATGTACAGAAAGTTAACCAAAGCGGTATTTCTCATAATGGTAACGCCACTCTCGGAGTCTGCGACCATGAATGGTGCCGTTATAGCGGAACTCCAGCCGCAACAATAGATTTTGACGATTTCCAGATTGCGGATTATCAACTCCCTATGTCTGCCAGTAATCCCGCCAGCAAAGCCCTTTCCTCCTCTTTCACCCTTCGCCGATCCAGCAGCAAAGCCCTCTCCTCTTCGTTTACAATCAGGAAGGCAGGTAGCAAAGCGCTTTCATCCAGCTTCACAGTTCGTAAAGCGTCCAATAAGTTTGCCCGTGGTAGCCTAACGATACGTAAGTCGTCAACTAAGGCGCTGTCGTCGTCATTTTCTATTCGCAAAGCCAGCTCCAAAACAAATAGAGGTAGCTTCACAGTTAGAAATGCGTCTTACAAACAACTTAGCACGAACTTCACCATTAGGAAATCATCTTCAAAAGAATTGCATGCGAGCTTTACGATTCAACAGCCTGGATTAAGGTATTACAATAATGTTCTGTGGGTAGAAAGTGAACTATCAACAACCACTTATAATGACATCATCACAGTATGCTTAGCTAATAACATAAGATACGCTATTCTCTATGTTGGAGGCTGGAACTGTTCTGATCCAGCTAATCCATCTATCAATCATGCTCAAACAAACCAATTTTACAGCGACATGTGTGCTGCCTTCAAAAATGCAGGAATTATCCCCATTGCCTGGGCTGAAGCTGGCGGATACGGAAGTTCTGGCAGTGCAAGTATGGCAGCTGCCAATTATGATGCTTACAACGCTGCAGTGAAAGCCTGTTGTGATTTAGGTTTCGCTGGGTTCAGCGATGATATGGAAGATTACACAGGTACAATAACCGACTGGATAGCATACCACAATCAACAATACACTTTCCTACACAATTTAGGCTATCTTTGCATGCCTGCGGTTCCATCAAACACAGGTGGCGGAGATTACAACCAATATCTTACTTTAGACTATATTCTTTCATTGTTTTACTGGTCAGCCAGCCTATTTGAAACTGGCGGAGACGCCCCAATTTACTGGCAAGAAGAATTTGGTTTAGGCGATTACTCTTCTTTTGGTACCCCAGCCTCTCCATTCGTCTTAGGCGTAATCAATAATACTCAAAATCTGAATTACCAACTCGATCATGCGTTAAGTTATATCACTCAATATGGCGCACCAATGCTTACAGGAATAGGGCTGTTTTCTTATGAGCGATTAACTGCTGACGAGTTAACATATTGGAGAACATGGAATAGTGGCTTAACTGCCTCATCCAAGGCATTATCGTCGTCGTTCACGATCCGTAAAGCTGCCAGCAAAGCCCTTTCCTCGTCATTTATAGTTAAGAATCGCGGCTCAAAAGCTCTATCGTCATCCCTCACTATAATGCGTTCTTCCAGTAAGCCGCTCTCCTGTAGTTTCCAAGTTCAATATAAAATTGTAAAAGTTGGAACAGACACGAGTGGTACTGGGACAGGAACACCCTTATCTTTTTCCCATACCTTGGTTGCTGGCTCTAACAGAATTGTCGTAGTTTGCGTTGGCATTGAAAACGCCGATACAATAGATGTGTCTGGTATCACCTATGGCGGAAACGCCATGGAGAAAGCTAATGACGCATTAACTGGAACTTCCGGAACGCGTTATTTAACTGAAGTCTGGTACATCCTTGAGGCAAATTTACCGACTAATGGAAACAAAACAGTTGCAATATCATGCAGTGGCACACCGTCTACTATGGAAATAAACGGATTCTGCAGTGAATATGTAAACGTGGATCAATCTCCGCCTGAAGCAACTGACTCAGACACTGTTGGCGCGGTAGCCACAATCACAAGCAGTGTCAGCCCATCTCTTGGGGCATGGGTAATTTCCGCAGTAGGGGCTGGTTATGCAGGGTCATACACTCATGGATCGCCTCAGGTAGAAGTATTAGATTTCGCTGACTCTTCAAGCCAGTTTGCTGTCGCAGAACTTCGCGGTGGAAACGGAGAAACTTCTGAGGAATCCACTTTTTCAGGTACACTGAATCGGCAGGCTCGTGTGGCCGCATCCTTTGCCCTTATCAAGAGCAACGGAAGCACCGACTCGTCGACGCAATCTTTTACACTACGTAAGACTTCAACAAAGGCAGTCAGCTCAAGTTTCACTGTCCGTAAATCCAACTACAAACAATTATCCTCCTCATTCACTATCAGGAAAGCTTCCTCCAAAGCGCTCAGCTCGAGCTTCTACGTCTACAAAATCGGTAGCAAAGCACTGAGCAGTAGCATTACTCTCAGAAAAGCCAGTTCCAAGGCATTGTCGAGCAGTTTTACGATAAGGAAATCTGCGTCGACGGCTACCAGCAGTAGCTTCACCATCGAGAAAGCATCAAACAAGGCATTATCATCCAGCATTACGTTACGCAAAGCTTCCTCCAAAGCGCTCAGCTCGAGCTTCTACGTCTACAAGACTGAAACCAAGGCACTGAGCAGTAGTTTAACAATCCGGAAGTCTGGCTCAACAGCCCTATCCAGTAGCTTCACCATACGCAAAGCTTCAACCAGGGCATTGAGTGGTTCTTTTACCATACAACGTTCTTCCAGCAAAGCATTATCCAGCTCCTTCACATGCAGGAAGACATCGACCAAGTACCTCTCATCCTCATTCTACGTTACCAGACCAGCAAGCAAGGCGATGTCCAGCAGTTTTGCCATACGCAAGTCCAGCTCGAAAGCGTCTTCAACTCAATCATTCGCGATCAGGAAAGCAAGTAGCGTTGCCCTATCAAGTTCCTTCACGTGTAGAAAGGTATCAAGCAAGGCTGTTTCGGCGAGTTTCACTGTTGAGAAATCAGGCTCCAAACCACTCAACGCGAGCTTCACAAATCGAAGGAATGGTTCGTCTGATACACAACGTTATGAATATCATGACGAAGTTTACGGTGGTTCCCAAGAAATATATGCTGATTTGTGGGCTGGTCAAACATTCACAATATTCGACACTTCACACATCATCAACACTGTTAGGTTGAAATTGCTGAAGCAGGGGTCGCCAACAGGAACTATAACGCTTTCTATAAAAGCGGTCGATGGTGAAGGATTGCCCACTGGCTTAGACTTGACTAATGGAACGATGAATGTCTCGGCAGTAACCGCAGGGTTCCTCGACGAATTTTGGTATGAATTTGCCCTATCCGAGTATCTATTCACTGCCAATACGAAGTATGCGATTGTAGTGAGGTTGAGTGGTGGGGATTCCTCGAATTTCGTGGGGTGGAAGAGGTGTACGGTTGATGATGGTAATGTACTCTACCCCCTTGGCGAAAGCATATTCTCGGGTAATGCAGGTGGAGAATGGTCTACCGCTGTAGCCTTAGACCACATATTCCAAATCTGGGGGGCGAGAGGGGCAGGCACCAGTAATTTCACGGTTAGGAAAACCTCTTACAAACAACTCAGCACAAGTTTTACCCTACGTGAATCAGCGAGCAAGGCAACCTCATCCTCTTTTAGCATCCGCAAGTCCTCGTCCAAAGCGTTAAGTTCGAGTGTTACATTGCAGAAAGCATCCTCGCAAATCTTGAACTCGTCAGTGACGGTCATTAACTCCAGTTCTAAGGCATTATCATCCAGTATTACAATCCGTAAGTCAACGAGCAAAGCATTGTCGTCTTCTTTCACCATCCGTCAGGCTTCATCGAAGGCATTGTCGTCGTCCTTCACCATACGGAAAGCTTCAACACTTGCAGAACCGTCCAGTTTTACGATAGAGAGGCCAGCTCTTAAAGATCTAAGTTCGAGCTTTGTCATCCGCAAGACCGCAACCAGTGCAATATCATCATCTTTCACTATCGAACGGTTATCCAGCAAGGATCTGTCTTCATCACTCACCATTCGTAGATCGTCCAGCAAAGACATATCGTTATCATTCACCATTGAACGTTCGTCTTCCAAAGATGTGTCTTCATCATGGACGATTGAGAAAAGTTCCAGCAAGGACTCGTCGTCATCGTTTACTATCCGTAGAGCCTCCAGCAAAACTTTCTCGTCGAGTGTCACTATTGAGAAGTCAGCATTCAAGAATCTATCTTCGTCTTTCACCATCCGCAAATCTGCGACCAAGTACCTTTCCTCATCACTGATAATCGAGAAAAACGGCGCCAAGGATGCATCGTCTTCCCTTACCCTCCGTAAAGCTTCCACATGTACAGAATCTTCCAGCTTCACCATTGAGAGAGCTTCTTCAAAAAACTTGAGTTCAAGTATTACCCTCCGTAAGACTGCAACCAAGACAATATCGTCCTCGTTTACCATTCAAAGGTCAGCCAGTAAAGCTCTATCTGGCTCCATTACACTGCGGAAGTCGTCTACAGGTGCAGAATCGTCGAGCTTCACTCTCCGTAAAGTAAGCAGCACAGACTTGGCCTGTTCCTTCACCTGTAGAAAAACCTCAACGACCCCGCTCTCTTCAAGCGTTACTACTCGGAAAGCCTCTGCCAAACAGCTTTCGTCATCGATCACTGTTCGCAACGTGGCAAACAAAGCAGTTTCCTCAAGCTTCACACTCAAGAAATCAACCAGCAAAGCATTGAGTTCAAGCATCACTCTGCGAAAAGCAGCGGCGAGTGCTTTGTCTTCAAGCGTCACCCTTCGCCGATCCTCCAGCAAAGCTCTCTCCTCCTCGCTGTATATTACACGTACCAGCCAAGGCGTTATGTACTGTTCTTTTACAATCCGTAAAGCGAGCAGCACGGCACTGAGCTGTAGCTTCTACGTATACAAGATAGGAAACGAGGCACTGAGCTGTAGCTTCACAATCAGAAAAGACAACTCACAAGATCTGCCTTCTTCCTTCACCTGTAGAAAAGAGTTCTCCAACGCGTTAAGTGCTAGCTTATCCATACAAAGAAACAACTCCAAGGCGGCCAGCAGTAGCTTCTATATACGAAAAGAAAACACTGTAGACTTAGCCTCTAGTCTCACGATCAGGAAAGCCGCTGTCCAAGCGGTTGCATCCAGTTTCACAGTTAAAAACCGTTCAAGCAACGTTATCTCATCAAGTGTAACACTGCGAAAGACATCTTCAGAAGACCTAAGTTCAAGCGTAACTCTTCAGACGTCTTCAAGCAAAACGTCCTCTTCAAGCT
>JGI20214J51088_10001879_pt1 | contig 14220 bp, 12 predicted proteins | sample WetSurMetagenome_FD_51088 | JGI IMG/M metagenome (IMG submission 51088) | reverse complement strand
AGGGACCAGTGTCATAATAAGCATGGAAAACCTGGAACCAATCAAAGTATATGACTTGAAAAGGAACAGGTCTCCAAATACAAATCCTACAAGTCCTGAAAGACCAAGCCATATCCAGTTTTCACTGGTTGCGTCCAGAGGAAGGAATAATCCTCTTCTGATAAGAGTGAAGACACTGAGGAAAACAAATGCAATGACAAGTCGCAGAATGTTAACTGCCACTGAACCTATCCTGTTGCTGGCATATTCAAAAGAGAAGGACGTAATGGTCCAGAAAAACGCTGTTAGTAACGCCGCAAATTCACCAATATGATTATTAAAAAAACTCATTGCATTATCAGAATAAACAACCGGATGTATCTATATTTAAGGATTGTAAAATTAAAACTATTTACTGTTAATCAAGTAGTAAATATTGAACAATGTAAATCTTTATATATCAGTTATATAAATAAATATTGTTGAAAAATGAACATAGAGCTTAAAGAACAGTTTCTCATAAATTGGGAAAAGTATTTTAATAAATCAGATCTGCCTGTTATATTTTATTATACCGACAATCCATTAAATGCAGAAATTGTTCCACCGGGGGGAAAGTGGAGTTGTTTAATCTGCGAACTTCAAAAAGTAAGGTCAGGGAAATCGATGGCTTTCGGATCAGAATCACTGAAATGCAGGGGAGCGAAGCGCTATACAGGTTTTGTTCACGAGATGAGACCTGATTTTAAATATTTTCTCTCATGCGGTATTGAAAACAAATTGGAAGGAGAGAGGTATATACGGACTCCACAGCTCGTTGAAGAGCTGATGAAAAACCAGGTTAAGCTGACTGTCCCGGGTAAGTATATTGTATTTAAACGATGGGATCTTCTGACAGAAGATGACAAACCGGATGTTGTTATCTTCTTTGCAACACCCGATGTCCTTTCCGGATTGTTTACCCTTGCCAATTATGACCAGTCAGAACCCAACAGCACTTTTACACCTTTTGGAGCCGGCTGCGGATCAATTGTCCACTATCCGTTCCTTGAAAAAGATGCTGAACGGCCAAGGGCAGTAATCGGAATGTTCGATGTATCTGCCCGAACCTGCGTTCCCAGGGATGTCCTCTCATTTTCAGTCCCGATGGTGAAATTTGAGAAGATGATTTCCTATATGGATGAATGTTTCCTTATAACAGAATCCTGGAAAAAAGTTCAGAAAAGATTAATCTGAGATCTCAAAGCTATAATCTCCCGATCCTACCAGCATTGTTACCACCTGACCTGTTGATTTTATATCTTTCAGATATGGATTCTGAGATATTGGTTTGCCACTTTCACTAATCTTATCCTGACCTGCTGCCGGAAGAATTATTGTAGCAGAAGTATTCGCTGGAATACTTACAGTTATAATTATTTTCCCGTTTATTCTTTGCCATCCTGAGGTTATTTTGCCATAAGCGCTCTCAAATGAAGCTTTGGAATAGCTCAGCTTGCTGGTAGGATGTGGCTGAATTACAATTTTCTTATATCCCGGAGCNCCTAGTTCAATTCCTGCAGATACCCGGTACATCCAGTCACCTATTGCCCCATATGCATAATGATTGAATGAGTTCATACCTGAATCCTGGAATGTACTGTCAGTTTTCTCTCCGTCCCAGCGTTCCCAGATAGTGGTTGCACCCATTTTCACAGGATAAAGCCATGATGGGTATGACTCCTGTAGCAAAAGATCATAAGCCACATCTGAATAACCGTTGTCGGACAGAACATGGCAGAGATACGGAGTTCCCAGAAAACCGGTAGAGAGATGGTTCTCTCGGCTTTTTATATCGCCTGCAAGAAATTTCGCTGCATTGGAGCGCAGATTATCAGGCAGAAGATTGAAATTAAGTGCAAGAACATAAGCTGTCTGTGAATTGGTTCCAACTCTGCCCGCGTTTGTAACATACTCATTAATAAATACATTTTTAATTTTTCCAAAGAGCTCTGTATAGAAAGCTACATCATCTGTTTTATCCAGGACTCTTGCAGCATCAGCCAGAATGCTTGCAGAATATGCATAAAAAGCTGTGGCAATAAAATCGAGGTCTGTATGTCCATCCGCTTCAGTATGATTATTTACCGGAGGATGGTAAAAAAGCCAGTCACCATATTTGCTTCCGCCCTTCCATATATACGAGTCGCCCGCCTTCTTTCTGATATACTCAACCCATGCTTTCATACTGGGATACTGATTCCGGAGGAAATTTTTATCGCCATATATCTGATACATTGTCCACGGTGCAATTATTGCCACATCACCCCAACCTGCAGATGGCTGAGCAGAAACCGCGCTTTGTTTGTTGAGAATGTCAGGAATAACATCAGGAACCTCGCCACCTTTCTTCTGATCAGCTGCTACATCTTTGAGCCATTTTGTAAAGAATGAGGAGACATCCATATTATAGGCTGCTGTCCTGCAAAATGCCTGAGCATCCCCTGTCCAGCCGAGTCGTTCATCCCGTTGAGGACAATCTGTCGGGACGTCCACGAAATTCCCTTTCTGACCCCATTGAATATTATGCTGAAGCTGATTCAGCAGGCTGCTGGATGATTCGTACATGCCCGTAACAGGCATATCGGAGTGGATTACAACTCCTGTAAGGTTGTCAGCTGTAGGTTCCCCTGGAAATCCCTTGATTTCTACAAACCTGAATCCCATGAAAGTGAATTTCGGCTCATAAACCTCTTCGCCATTCCCATTCAGAGTATAAGTAATCTGGCATTTTGCTGATCTAAGGTTGGTAGTGTAGAATTCTCCGTATTTATCAAGTACCTCTGCGTGCCTCAGTGTAATAATATTACCTTTCTGACCTTTCACTTTTAACCTTATCCAACCGACCATATTCTGACCCATATCCGCAATAAGATTCCCTTTAGGGGTTCTGAATATTTTTACGGGTTTTATCTCCTGTATCTTTCTGACAGCCGCTCCTTCAGCAGCGATTATATTCATATTATTATATACACCTGTCCGCACCTTCTGCCATTCCCTGTCATTGAATCCTGTACTGCTCCATCCTTGAGGATCCTTATTTGCGTCATATGTTTCACCATTATAAATATCATTCATTCTTATGGAACCGTTATTGAAAGCTTTCCACGACTCATCGCTGAGAATGTAAGCTTCGGTACCATCTTTATAACTGATTTTCAATTGCATAAGGATCCCAAGTCTCCTGCCGTAAATTGCCCAGTTGTCGCCCCATGCAAGAGTTCCCCTGTACCACCCATCACCAAGCACAGCTCCGATTGCATTACCGCCGTTATTAATCATATTTGTTACATCATAGACCTGATATTGAAGACGTTTACTATATGATGTCCATCCTGGGGTCAAAACCTGATCACCGACTTTTTTACCGTTTATCTGAAGTTCATAGTAACCATGAGATGTTATATAAACCCTGGCATTTGCAATTGGTTTTGCTGATTGAAATTCCTTTCTGAAATATGGTGAAGGAGAATATCTCTGTGTATCACCTTCCATCTCAATCCATTTGGCTTTCCAGTCTGTCGGATTCAATAAACCCATTTCCCAGCTTGCCACCCGGCTCCATTTTGTTGCTTTCCCATTATTATCCCAGATCATTACCTGCCAGTAATATTTTTGTCCTGATTTAAGTTCAGGTCCCTTATATTCCAGCAGAACAGACTCATCAGATGCTATCCTGCCGGATTGCCACACGATTTTTGAATTACTGAAGTTTTCATCAGATGAAACTTTTATTGAGTAGGCTGTTTGCATAATGTTATGTCCGGGACCACTGATTTTCCACGAAAACCGGGGATTCCTGCTTTCAATGCCAATAGGATTAACCTTATGATCTATAGTCAGATCCTTTAAAGTGAGATCCTGCGAAAATGAAATTCCAAAAAGGGAAATTAAAATTAATGTAAGGCTGAGTGATTTCATGGTAAAGAAATATTTGGTATTTATAATCAAGGTTATAAAAAATTGTCTGAATAAAAAAATATCTTAAAAGGCATTTTGATACACGAAAGTTTATAAATTGCAGTTCACACAAATAATAAATAATACATGAATCCAATTACGGGTATCTTACTGATTGCTTTGGGAAGCATTGGTGCAGCCAGCTTTTATGTGCCATTTAAAAAAGTTAAGGTTTGGGCCTGGGAATCATATTGGATCAGTCAGGGTGTAGCTGCCTGGCTTATTGCTCCGGTGCTGTTCGCATTTATCTTCGTACCGAAGGGAGAGCTTATTCCAATTATTAAGGAAGCTCCTTCTTCCGCAAAGCTCATGGCTATGTTTTTTGGCGCATTGTGGGGCTTTGGCGGACTCACCTTCGGTTTAAGCATAAGATATCTTGGTGTTGCACTTGGTCAGAGTATCGCCCTGGGTTTATGCGCTGCCTTCGGTACACTGATACCTCCGATAATTGCCGGAGATAGTCTATTCTCAACTACTTCCGGTATTCTCACAATAGTTGGTGTATCAATTACTATTGTAGGTATTGCTGTTATAGGATATGCAGGTTCGCTTAAGAGTAAGGAGATGACAGAAGAAGAGAAAAGAGCCGCCGTAAAGGAGTTTGCATTAAAAAAGGGACTGCTGATAGCTATTTTTGCCGGTGTCATGAGTGCATGTTTTAATTTTGGATTTGAAGCCGGTAAACCTATTGAAAGCGCTGCAATTGCACATGGCACTAATCCATTGTTCCAAAAGAACCCTTCTTTGATTTTCATTCTTCTGGGAGGCTTCATTACCAATCTGTTCTACTGTGGTTATCTGAATATTAAAAATAAAACCTATAATGATTACTATACAGTATCAGGAAGCATCCTTCTGAACAACTTATTCTTCACATTTCTTGCCGGTATACTCTGGTTCCTCCAGTTCCATTTCTTTGGAATGGGATCCAGCAAGCTTCCACAGGGAATGGCTGTATTCGGATGGAGTATTCTGATGGCCCTTAATATTGCCATAAGCAATATCTGGGGCATTTTTCTTAATGAGTGGAAGGGAGTCAAACGGAAGACTATAATGGTATTAATAGCAGGTATAATAATACTGATACTATCAACTTTTGTTGTAAAATTAGGTTAAGTAAAATGGAAACAAAAAGATTTGGCTTTAAGATGAAGATGCTGCCGGGATTCAGAGATGAATATTATAAACGGCATAGCCTGATTTGGCCTGAGCTGGTGAAGCTACTCAAGGATGAAGGAATAGGGAACTATTCCATCTTTCTTGATGAGGAGACGAATACTCTATTTGGCTACCAGGAACAATCAGGTGGCATCTCTTCGCAGGATCTTGGAAATACAGAAATTGTTAAAAAATGGTGGAAATATATGTCAGACATTATGGAGACAAATGCTGATAATTCACCGGTCACAGTTCCGCTGGAGCAGGTATTTTATATGGAATAGGGTTGTCCCGACTAAAACCTTTCCCTCTGCCCCCCTAAAGGGGGTAAATGAAACAGATATTTAAAATTTTATCTTTTAAATAAAATAATAATTAGCAACAATATAAATATGAAGAACGAAACCATCGAGAAATCTTATCAGCTCGCAAAGGAACAGTATGCTGCTCTGGGAGTGGATACTGATAAAGTAATAGCTGAATTGGATAAAATAAATATCAGCCTGCATTGCTGGCAGACTGATGATGTTGGCGGATTTGAAAAACCGGGATCCGTTCTCGGAGGCGGTGGTATACAAGCTACCGGCAATTTTCCGGGAAAAGCGAGGACTATTGAGCAGATGAGAGCTGACCTCGACAAGGTATTTTCGCTTCTTCCGGGAAAACAAAGATTAAGCCTTCATGCTATCTATGGCGAGTTCGGTGGAAAGCTGGTTGACCGCGATCAGATCGAACCAAAACATTTCCAGGGATGGATTGACTGGGCTAAGAAAAAAGGCATTGGTCTCGATTTTAACTGCACCTGTTTCTCACATCCGCTGGCTGACGATGGCTTCACCCTTTCTTCAAAAGACGAAAAGATAAGGAAATTCTGGGTTGAGCATACCAAACGCTGCCGTGCGATAGGAGCTGAAATGGGAAAACAGCTTGGGACACCTTCAGTTCATAATATCTGGATCCCGGATGGAATGAAAGATACTCCTGTGGACAGGAACTCCCTTAGAGGACAGCTGAAAAAATCACTCGACGAAATATTTTCGGTAAAATATCCCAAAGAATATCTGAAAGATTCAGTTGAAAGCAAATTGTTCGGAATCGGATCCGAATCTATGGTGGTAGGATCACACGACTTTTATCTGGGATATGCGATTAAGAACAATATTCTGATAACACTCGATAACGGACATTTTCATCCTACTGAACAGGTAGGTGATAAGGTCTCCTCAATTCTTCATTTTGTTGATGAGATACTTCTTCATCTGACAAGAGGTGTGAGATGGGACAGTGATCATGTTCTTACATTCAATGAAGAACTGCTCCTGATCTGCCAGGAGATAGTAAGGACTGAATCTTTAAACCGCGTAAATATCGGTCTTGACTTCTTTGACGCCAGCCTTAACAGGATTGGTGCTTATGTAATAGGCACACGCTCTGCCCAGATGGGGTTTATGTATGCCTTGCTTGAGCCATTCAAAACTCTGGTTGAATTTGAAGAGAATGGCAGGAATTTTGAAAGGCTGGCATTACTGGAGCTACTGAAAACCCTTCCTTTCGGAGCTGTCTATGATTATTATTGCATGAAGAGTCATGTTCCTGTGGGACAGGATTATATTGATGAAATTCTGAAGTACGAGAAAGAAGTGCTTCTCAAGAGATAAATGCTTTATGAAAGAGACGGTTACAGCAATATATGATATTGGCAAAACGAATAAGAAGATTATTCTTTTCAATGAAGACTTCAGAATAGTCTCAGAGATAGAAGAAAAATTTGCTGAAATTCTGGATGATGACGGCTTTGAATGTGACGACATTGAACATATTGAAGTGTGGATCAAAGAATCGCTCAGAGAACTTATACATTCAGATAAACATGAGCTGAAAGCTGTCAATTTCACTACCTATGGTGCTACACTTGCATATCTTGACGATCAGGGAAAACGGGTTACACCAATTTATAATTATCTTAAGCCACTAGATGAAAAGATAGCGGAAAGCCTCTATAAAAGACATGGAGGGAGAGATGAATTCTCAAGAAGAACAGCATCTCCGGCTCTGGGAATGCTGAATTCCGGACTTCAGCCACTCTGGCTTAAGACAACCAAGCCAGAGGTATATGCAAGGGTCAGACATATTTTACACTTTCCACAGTACCTTTCCTACCTTATAACAGGTAAAATCTATTCAGAACATACATCTATCGGTTGTCATACAGCTTTATGGGATTTCGACAATATGGATTATCATCCGTGGACTAAAATTCACGAACTGAACTTACCTGATCCGGTCCCTGTTGAAACTCTCAATGAAGTTGAAATTGACGGGAAAAAAATATCTGTTGGCATTGGCATCCACGACAGCTCATCTTCTCTTGCTCCTTATTTTTCAGGCAGTAAAGGTAAATTCCTTCTTGTTTCAACAGGAACATGGTGTATAAACATGAATCCTTTTAATACTGAAAAGCTTACTGCGGATCAGCTTGATAAGGATTGTCTCTGTTACATGAGTATCACAAGGCAACCTGTTAAGTCTTCAAGATTATTCCTGGGACACCTTCATGAATCAGCCCTCTCTCAGATCTGCAGACGCTTTGGAAAACCAGAGGATTATTATAAAAAGATAAAGGCAGATAACCAGCTGTTTGATCAACTGAAATTAAAATATTCAGGCAAGAAGATTTTCTTTCAGCAGGAACCTTTTTCTCGCGAACTGAAAGAGTATATCGATATGTATGAGTTCAGCTCTTTTGAGCAGGCTTATCATCAGCTGATGAACGAACTTGGAGACCTTACTGTTGAAGCCATCGATCTCGTTCTCCCGCAGGCTGATGAAACAGAAAACCTTTATCTGACAGGAGGATTTTCGAAAAATGAACTTTTCCAGAATGTAATATCTAAAGCATATCCGGGTAAGTCTGTTTACACCTCTGAAATTGCAAACGGATCAGCGCTTGGAGCAGCTCTGGTAGTGTCGGGTTCTAATATATCACTTAATCTGGGGCTCACCAGATGCAGTATCTAAATCAGGAAATTTAATTTAGCATGACCAAAAAGTTCTCACTGTTATCTGCGATCATCATTACCTTATCTATAGCTTCCTGTAAAAAGACATATGAGATTCCTCCGTCAGATGTTGTAATAAATGAACTGATGCCTGTGAATAAGACGACTGTAGCAGATAATTACGGTGAATTTGATGACTGGATTGAGCTCTTTAATCTGGCGGAATCATCAATTGACCTGTCAGGGTATTTTGTGAGTGACAACCATAACAAACCTGAAAAATGGAGGATTCCGGAGGGTACCACCATCGCTGGAAGAGGTTATCTCATTATATGGGCTGATGGTGATTCTACCCAAACAGGACTGCACACAAATTTCAAACTTTCAGCATCAGGTGAGGAAGCTGTTCTTACAAGGCCAGATCTGAAAATTGTAAATAAAGTGTCGTATATCGCACAACCATTGGAACTCTCTTATTCAAGAGTCCCTAATGGGATTGGGGCTTTCAAATGGAAAACCCCAACCTGTAACAAATCAAACGATAAGTAATAGACTTCTTTTATCCTTTGGAGCTGGATGAAAAATGGTCTAATAGATCCTTTCCCCAAGCGCAGCTTTAAGTTTATAGATACTTGCAGCATAATCAATTTTTGCTTTAAGCAGCAGCAGACTGCTCTCTGAAACAGAGGTATTTGCATCGAGTAAATCAAGATTGGTTATTACTCCTGATTTAAAGCTTGTCTCAGCCAGAGAATATGCTTTCATTGCCTGTTTGAGCTGCAGTTCTGACTGGATGACTTTCTTCTCTGCTGCATACAGGAGAGCTTGTGCTTCGGAAACTTCATTCGATATGCTTCGCCTGGTGTACTCTGCTTCGTACGATATGGTTGTGATTGCCGACTGAGCCTGCGACAGGTTGTATTTATTCTTCATACCATCAAAGAGTGGCACTTTGAGTCCTAATCCAACCACATAGTTTGGAGTGAGCTTTGCCAGATCCGGAAGATATCCGTTTTTTGCACCCGCAGTAGCCTGAAAACTAAGATAAGGCTTATTCGCCAGTTTAGTCATCCCGTACTTAAGTTCAGCAAGCGTGGCTCTTTTTTCATTTATAAGCACCTCATCCCTGTTATGAAATGCGAATGATAATACTGAATCGTTCTTAATCGCAGGAGCAATAACTGTAAGCTCATTTCTAACAACAGGATTATTGAGATTATTATTGCCCAGTAAAGAGTTTAAGGCAGCCTGCTGCGTTTTTTGTGCAGCCGCAAGATCTACTTTCTGACTCTCTACTGTAGCCATTTTTACCTTTGTGGAGAGCACCTGGTATTCTGTGGCCGATCCTGTCGTCATTACTTTTTCAATATATTGCAGATGTTCATTCAATGTTGCCAGCTGTTCGTCCTTGATTTTGATTGCTGCCTGGAGGTAAAGAAGTGTATAAAAGTTGCTGACTGCATAGAGCGATAATTTCTGTTTGACCTGTTCAAGGGTTTGTTCGCCAATAGCTTTGCCCTCATTCTCGAGTTCTACACCTTTATGTGTTCTTCCAAAATCATATATCAGCTGCTGAATATTTACTGAGGCATTATAATTAAAGTCAGGATATAGCTGAAAAGTACCCAATCCGGGGAAAGAGAGTTTTGTAACAGGAGCAAGGTTAGCAAAACTTGCAGTTATATCAGCTACAGGATTATAACCGGTTTTTGCAAGTGCAATCCTTGAATCAGCATTTCTTACTGCTTCCTCGGCAATTTTCACAGTGGGATAAGTTGAGATGACCTGTTGGATAATGCTCTTAAGAGAGAGAGAATCAGTTGAGGAATTTAAAGTGCTGGTAACAGTCTGGGCAGTAAGAGAAAGATTGAGAAAAAGCAAAAGTACTATAGCCGTAAGGATTTGATTCTTTATAAATTGATTATTCATTTGCCGGAATATTTTTAATTTTTGTTTTTTTTGTATGTAGAAATATAATGGGGATACCTCCAATAAGTGTTATGAGTCCCGCAAGAAGAAAATCATCATCAATACCTTGTATATAAGCCTGTTTATTCAGATTTGACAGCAGAAGATATTGGCTCTGTTTTGCTGCGTTTGCGGGAGAACTTCCTGCATCATTCTGAAGATGGTATTTCATTTTGGTGACAGTCTGCTGATAAACCTCCGAACCCGGTTTTAAAGCCCCTCCGTAGACCTGTGCATGGTAACTCACCCTTGTTGTGAGTAATGTGGCAAGGATTGCTACGCCGAGACTTCCTCCGAGCTGACGGATGGAATTAGTAATTGCCGAAGCCTGAGCCATCTTTTCACGAGGTATTTCAGAGAGAGATACAGTGGTCAGGGCAGTAAACATGAGTCCCATGGCAAATCCTCTCAGATAAAGAGAAAGCATAATAAAATTAAGTTCTGTTAACCACGATAAACTGGCATTCAGATAAAAACTGTAGGCAAAGATTATAACACCAATGAATAGTGGAATCTTTGGATTTAACTTATCGGATATCCTGCCCGATATAGGCGCAACAATTCCCTGAATTATTCCTACAGGAAGAAAAACTGAACCAGCCTGAAGTGCTGTATATCCAAGTGAATTCTGCAGATATATAGGAAGTAGAAATGTACTTCCAAACATACCCAGACTGAAGATCACAAGAATAAGGTTTGCAATACCAAAATTGTGATACTTTAATAACCTCAGGTCGAGAAGCGGCTCCTTAACCGTAAATTCAGCGGTAATAAATACCGCAAGAGCAATCAATGCAATAGCTCCGTATGCCAGTATAAATGGGGCATGCCAGCCTTGTGAGTTTGTTGCTGCACTTCCCTGAGACAGTATATAAAGTGTTAATGGCAGGAAAATAGTGACAGATATGAATCCTACAATGTCGAATTTCCTTGTTCTCTTGTTAATATACTCACTTTGTACAATAATTGTGAACAGCATCGCAATAATTCCAACGGGGACATTGACATCAAATATTAGTGGCCAGCTGAAATTATCGATCAGGAAACCTCCGATAAGAGGGCCAAATGAGACAGATGCTGCGGCGGAGATACCCCAGAAACCAAGAGCAATTCCTCGCTGGTGTGGCGGAAATTCCCTTGTTATAATTGCCATTCCGAGAGGCTGGATTGTTCCGGCACCTAAACCCTGGATTACCCTCGAAAAAATCAGCATATTCTCATCGGTCGATCTCCCGCAAAGCATTGATCCTAAAGTAAACAGGAATAGACCTATAAAGTACAACCGCTTGTATCCAAACTTGTCGGCAAGCCAGCCCGATGTAGGAAGTGCCACTGCCATTGCAAGCATATATGCTGTAATAACCCACTCTATCTTATCAAGCCCTACACCAAATGATGCCATGATCTTCGGCAGCCCAACATTCACAATGGTCGCATCCAGGACAGCCATGAATGTGCCAATCATGATATTCGCCAGCAGAAACCATTTGTATGACAGGTGCTTGGGATGAAAAGCGGAGTTGCTGTTCCTTACAAAGTATCTGATTCTGTGTGATGGTGTTCTTCTTCTTTCCATCCCGCTACTTGATAATCTTTACAACGACTGACATTCCGGATAATATATTGAAAGAAGACATATCCTTATTATTATCGGCTTTATCTATTGAGATTCTGATAGGAATGCGCTGGGTAACCTTGGTAAAATTGCCTGACGCATTATTTGCAGGGATAAGTGAAAATACTGATGCAGTACTGGAACCTACAAGAAAGACCTTTCCGCTGAATTTAACATCCGGAAATGCATCTATTGCTATTTTAACTTCCTGCCCGTTATGAATTTCTGAAATATTGGTTTCCTCAGGATATGCAATTACCCATAAGTTTTTGCTTATAGTTATAGTATAGATAGACTGACTCGGCTGGACCACATCACCTGTGAGCAGCCATCTCTTTGCAATCAGACCGTCAGCAGGAGCATAGAGTCTTGTATTTCTGAGCTGCGAATTAAGAACTTTTGTCTGGGCATTCGCACTTTCAACAGCTGACGATGCGGTTGAAATCATCGATTTTGATACCAGTAATTGTGCTTTCGCAGATTCCAGCTGAGCCAAAGCCGATTCATGAGCCTTCTTTATATGATCGAACTGTTCAGTTGTAATTACTCCGCCATCAGCCTGATTTTTTGCCCTGTTAAGATCCTCTGTAGCCCTGTCAAGATTGATTTCAAGGACCTTAAGACTTTTCTGATCCGAGGAGTACTTTGTTTCCGCCTGGACTAAATTAGCCTGTGCCTGGCTTTTAATTGCGACAGACTGATTTCTCTGGGCAATCATATCTGTACTGTCAAGCTCTGCAAGAAGAGCGCCCTGCTTAACCAGGTCACCTTCATTGGCATAAAGTGCAGTTATCCTGCCTAAAATTTTTGATCCGACACTGACATTATCGGCATCCACATGCGCATCATCTGAGGTTATATACATTGAATAGTCTTTGTACCAATACCACGCACCTGCAAGTACAATAACAATTACAATAGCCAGCGGAATATAAACTTTAAGCCTGTTTTTGTTTGATCCTTCTTTCATAGAATGTTCTGTTAATTTATTTTTTATAGATAAGTATTTCCGGTTATTTAAATTTCAGTCCCCTGATGAATAAACTGGTGAAAGCAAGAGTCTTTTCGAGAAGCTGATCATATTCATCCTGCTCAATGAACATCGTTTTTTTTTCATTTACCAGTGTAACTCTTAATCCTTTAAGCAAATCAAGGAACAGTGAGGCAGTCTGATCGGGATCATCAATAAAAAATATACCTTTCTCAATTCCTTTCTCAAAAATCTTTTTGATTATTTGTTTTTCCTTTTCCTTAAATATCCGGATTGTTTCCCTGAATGCGGGACGGAGATCAGAATAAGCCTCAAGCCTTATCCGGCTCAGATTAAGCAGTGTTCTGAAATAGGAAAGACGAATATTGGAATATTCAAGAAGCAATTGTTCAGGCTCCTGTATTCTTGAGATTCTTTCCGAAATCCTCGATAAAAACTCAGTTTGTTCCTTCTCTACAACTGCCTTGTAAAGAGTTTCTTTATCAGGAAAGTAATAATAGAGTGATGCTTTTGAAAGCTTCAGGTCATTCGCTATCTCCCTCATGGAAGTCTTCTCAATACCATATAGCCCAAACCTCTTTTGCGAAGCTTCGAGGATCATCTCGACCTTATCGTTCTTATCAAATACGGATTTTGTGCTGCTCATTCTGATTTTAAAAAGTGCAAAGTTAGCATTCTGTCTGACTATTTTGTTCAAATGGTCAGATTTGTTATTATTTTTATCAACATATACAGGATTTTTCCTGATAATATAATCCTTAAAAAAAACATTACTAATGAGATTTGCTCTGATTTTCCGGCAATTGAATAGGGTCCTTATCTATAAAAAGGGTCATTTGGATGAGAAATATGTAATATTTATTTAATTTATTTTTAACATCTATTGAGTAAACGTACATTTGATATATTTAGAAAAATTAAGCATCGGACTTCTAAAAAGAGTTATTCATCTAATATCTAGCAACATGAAAACATACAGTTCATTTCTTTTATTAATCTTTCTCTCAGTATTCACCATTTCTGCAAATTGTCAGAAGCCGTCTTCAACCGACAAAATCAAGAGTATGGTAGTTATGGAAGAAAAATATGACATGCTCGTAAAGAAACAATATAAAGAATCTGAGACCTATTATGATATCAAAGGAAATGTTATTGAGAGTATAACCTATAAACAGGGCAAAACTGATAAACACTTTAAATACCAGTATGATTCAGATAATAATAAAATAAAGGAAGAAGAATATGATGTAAGTGGCCGCCTGAAAGAAACATCTGACTATAAATACTCTGATGGCCAGCGCATCGAAAAAACTGTTTTTGATCCAAACAAAAAGATTAAATCAAAAAAAACATACATCTATACAAAGTTCTGAAAATGTTCAAGTCTGGTCTGAATATTATCCTTGATTCTTTCGATTTCATCAGCTTAAATGAAATGGACAGGGTTAAACTTATGAACAGAGTTGAAAAAAAATATGTATTCCCGGCCAACCGGCTTCCCGAGCTTATGT
>JGI20214J51088_10001878_pt1 | contig 14220 bp, 10 predicted proteins | sample WetSurMetagenome_FD_51088 | JGI IMG/M metagenome (IMG submission 51088) | reverse complement strand
AAAAGGCACCTTTAGTGGAAAACCTTACAACAAGTTTTTGAAGCTATAAACAATCATTTCTTTGCTATGAAAATGAAATCCCCGCAATGTGTCCGCAATTTTTCCAGGAAAGATTCCGAGGCTTCTCGAATACAATTTGTTTTCATATCATTAAAAAACCACTGTATCTCTTCAAACTCTGATGAAATAAGAGTCTTACAATCATTGAAGAAATAAACTTCTTTTGCTTCGGAATCAGCATCTAATTTATGCTTACAATTAATTGGAATTGCACCAACAAAAGTACCCTTAGGTTTTAGAATTCGATAGAACCCTTTTATGGCGCGTTTAGGATGCCCTAAATGCTCGATTGTTTGTATACTGTTAATTGCATCGAAACTTTCATTTTGGAAATCTAACAAATTTTCTGCGTCACCAAATTGAAAAGAAACCTCTGGAAAATTGGTTTTAGCAATTCTTATGTTATCAGGGTTTATGTCAACACCAAGAACGGTATTTCCTCGAAGTCTAAGAATTTCTGACCCATAACCGGTTCCGCAAGCAATATCAAGAACCTTTAAACCTTTAAGATGCTTGGATGAAAACTTATACTGGGTTATATGGCTAATCAAGCTTTTAATTGGAATAAAAGAAGGTATTAAGCGAATACTTTTTTCAGAGAGATTACCTAAAATTGATAGTTGTATCTTATTGATTGAAACACGNGAAAGTTGATCAGCTGATCGCAGTGCTATATCCAAACAAGATTCACTTCAGAAAATATTTCAATTAACCATTATTAAAGGTAGGTATATTTAAATAATAAATTTGTCTTAGTTCGCTATCAGACTTGAAAAATTAACTTTAATAATCAACCAAAATAGCCTTCCAAACTACATTTGTAAACTCAAAGCAAAATGAGTTTAGTTTCTTCCTTTTCTCAGAAAAGTCTTCAGTTCCTCCAGTTAATGTTCTATTTAAAAATTGCAGCAATTCATCGAAACTATAAGCAATAGGTCCCGGCACGAATTCCTTATAATCGAAATAAAAGCATCGNGCTGACTGATAATCCGAAAAATCGTAAGGATAGAAAATTACTGGCCGATTGAAATTTAGGAAATCAAAAAATATCGAGGAATAATCTGTTATCAATATATCGCATAAGTCAAGAATTTCATAAACATCAAACCCACTAGGCAAAAACAATACATCTTTTCCCAAATCGTCTAAGATGGCTTTATCGACTTCATGAAATTTAACAACAAGTATGGACTCATTATTAGCCAGAAAGTTTTTTGTTCTTTCTAAATTAAACGCATCTGTTAATGGATTGCCTCCATAGTCTCTAAAAGTTGGAATGTAAAAAATGAGTTTTTTTCCTTGAGCCTTAAATTGCTTAACAATATTGTTAGTCTCTATTTGTAATGAAAAATTAAGCTCCTCNGGGATCTTGGGAAAAATATTTCGAGGGTAGCCGCTTAAGATTATTCGTTTTTGTGGAACTTGAAAAGCTTGAGACATGATTTTTGTAAACGAATTGGAGGACACCACTAAAAAATAATTAACTCGCAGATTGAAAAGACTTAGTCCAGATAACGCTAATAGAAATTCAGAGGTTTTAGATTTTTCTTGTGAAGGCACTGTATCTAGTCTTTTGAGGGGTACACCATGCCATAATTGTATTATCTTTGCTCCGCCAGAGAGCCACAGATTAGTTGGTGAAAAAAAGCTGCCGCCATGCAGAGGCGCATGGTCGATAAAATAATATTTGGCTCTAAATCCGTATAAAATCGCTTGAATCTGCCATGTGTAATAAGCTATATAGCCGCTTTTTCTAAGCGCTTTAACTAAAGAGGCATTGCTTGAAATCCAAATTGGTTTTATGCTTGGCGATAACTTCTGAGATGCAAGGAAAAGATATTTGGGATTATCTAAAAAGACTTTGCCGTCCCAACTGCCAAAGATCCAAATCGTCTTATCACGAATAGATAGAAAAGACAACCAATGCACGATATTGAGCAATACTAGCTTTACGATATTAGTTAGTGTTAACTGATCTGTTTTTGCCAAATATCTCACGTTTTAGAGGGGGTTTCGGATAGGTTGAAATACCGTTTGCGTGAAGCTAAATAGATAACGCATAGCAGTATAAGGAATGTTATGTTGAAAGGNGATAACAAAATATCTTTTAGAGGTATGACAGCGATTTCCGGAGTGCTGGGTTTCCAAGCAGGATANCTATAAGAGCCTAAAAATATGTAGTTAGCATCGCCGTAGCCTATTTGAAATTTTGTTTGCCCTTCTAAACCAACATTATTTACCCAAGGTGATCCATTTGCTGGAAGAGAAATTCTATCGAAATGCACGGTTCCGTTAACACTTATCAAAGGTCTATTTACTATAAACGTTGTGGCATTTGAAATAAAACTGGCTTCAAATACCTCGAAAGTTCCTTTATCAGTATTAATTCTTAATGAACCTCCATTCAGAGATTTAATATCTGTGAAACAATTTTCAAGTTGAAATGGAAAGTAATTTGGAATTTGCATTTCGCTGGAAGAAGAAATAAGATAATTTGAATGAATTTCGAGGCTTGCTTGCCCTTCTGCTGTAATATTGTATAACATAATGTTTGAGAAATTTTGTATTTGTAATTGATTAAATTTTAAACTATTCACTATGGTTGCATTTGGAAGAAGATATGCCCCTGAAATAGTAGATATTATATCTATATTACCTTCAATAGAGAAACTGTTTTGGGCGTAACTTGTATATTTAGATAACCACCGATCGCTGATAGGAACAGATTCAGCGTTTATCGGAACTAAATTTAAACCTAAATGGTTTAATGATCCATCAATTATCCAGACAAGATCAGTAATTAGCAAGTTATTATATGACTGATTGTCAGCGAGATACAAAGGATCGACGTTAAAATAGATAATGCTTCCATTGCCAACGTCTTTTTCAACGGCAAATGGACAAACGTTAACACCATTAAATTGATAATAACTTATAACCTTAATTTTGTTTGATTCGAAAGACCAACTGTTTACATCAAATATTCCATTTAACCTACGTTCTGTCGACCCAATGCTCACTGAATTTATTTTTGAATAATTATCAATATCGGCGGTAATACCTATACTATCAAAGAAGATGCCTCTTCCCCCAAAAATAACTAGATCACCGCCTTTGTTTACCCAGTTAAGCATCGCCTGTGGATTTTGAGAATCAACAGTTTTTCCAGAATAACCTGATGCCATTTCATGGATATCACGAGGTAAGAAAAGCATGGACTTATTGAAAAAATCATCCTTAACTATTTGGTATGAAATATTCTGCGATGAAAGCAAGATATAGGAAAGCAGAGATGAATTGTCGTAAACAGGTGGGGCTACATATCCAATATTTGATCCTGAAGAAGACTGCAAATAAGGCAATCGATACACATCGTATTTGGAATTATTGAAAACTACTTGAAGATACCTTAGTATCGGAAAATTTTTGGTAGTTTCGCTTGATTTATCCACCACTATATATCGAACATCAGATGAAAGCAGTGCAAGAGTCTCTGGTCTAGTCAAATCGATAATATTCGGATAATTATTAGATGTAGCAGTGGTAACTCCTCCTAGACGAACAAGAGCGTTTGAACCATCGCTAAAAACTGCTGCTCGATCAGTCAACGGCAAATGAGAAAAGAAATTTGATAAGTCCACATCGACAGCCCCCGGATGGATGTTACCGTTAGGATTCAAACCAGATGCCATCCAATACTCTGATGCTATAACCGTACTGGGAATACCCAAAATAATAACTAACAATAAAACAATAGGCGCCAACAAACGCATATTCACATGCAATTTGGGCAAGTTTCTTCTTGAAAAAATATTAACCACAAATTCGGTATTTCGTAATTCAACTAGACGATATAAAACCCATCCTCCAAAAACTGAAGCAGGAATAGGAATGATTCGATAAATTACTCGCCATTCCTTGGCTCCAGTCATAAACATATTAATGTTATACCACGATAAGACGGCTCCAAAAATCATTAATGAAATCACCATAAGAAGCAAACTAGTAATTTTGCGGTCATGCTCAAAACCCATCAACAAACCAAATATCATCAAAAAACCCANAATGCCTAAACTCATTGGATAGTAATACCAGGGAAAAGCTAATCCTTGAAACACAACGCCAATACTATAAACAGAAGACATACCTGGATAGCCATAAAAAGAAAGGACAAAAACACACAAACCAACGATATAACAAACAACTAAGAAAATTCCAAGTTTAAATTTAATAATATACTCCTTAAGAAAACTTCCCAGAGTGTAAATTCTTAAATAAGTAAGAGCAAAAAAGAAACATATTGCAACAATAGAAACTAAATCAAGACTAACGCTACTTACAACTTTCCAATGATTAGAAACTAAACTAATTAACAATGCAACAAACAAACCACAGGTAACCCCACCCAAATTATACCTAATCGTTTTTCTTTCACTCTTAGATAAAATAGACAAAACCAGATATACCGGAATAAAAGCCAAAGTAAAAATAATTGCTTCCTCAACGTGATATTCAAAAGCAAAGCCTACAAGAATAGCAATTAAGGGAAGTCGCAATTTAAGTTTAATCTGACTTTCAAAAAGATATAACAACATTATTATTGCTAAGACACCGAATGCATATGTCTTAAGACCCTCTGAGAGAACACCCTGCGGCTGCGTAATATCATAGACCACTTTTGGAGCTAAACTTTCAACAGCGTAAATTAAACCTAGACTGGAATAAGTGGTACCTGACGCTAACTTATCAGTTATGAAGGGGATCCAACCTAACCCAGAAGCAACAACAAAAACAAGGGTAGACAACAAGCCAACCTTGGAGTTTTTTGTAAACTTAGTGGACATTACGTAAAAAGCAGCAGGCAACAACACCGCCACAACCAAACTCAAAATCAACAAAGAATTAACAGGTGGAAAACCGCTAAAACGCCCGAGAGCAGACAGGAAGGTCTCAAAAAAATTCGGGGAGTTGAGCAAATAGAATTTACCTGCAGAAAATAGATTAAACCCCCCTTTAGTTATTGCAAGGGAAGTGCTCACATAATCCCAGCTATCACCTCTTATAAAAGGGTCTGAAACAAACTCCTGCAGAATAATCAAAGAAACAAAAATACAAACAATAGCCAATAATGGAATAATGACATTTAGATTAAAAGTCCTCGTCTGATTGAAAGAGCTGTTCTCATCTTTGTTTCTCGCATAATACAGCAATAGCAAAGTAAATTGTGCCAAAGAAAAGAAACCGAATGAAAAAACATCACTCAAAGATAGTAATTTGGTAATAAACCAAAAAATAGAGGTAAAAAACATGCTTAATAAGGCACTTATGATGATGCTGACAAGCAAAGGCATTTTTTGATGCGCATGAATTAAATTCAAAAATAAGAAACCCGGCACAAAAATAACAAAAGCAAGAGATAAAACAAAACTTAGCCAATTCAGCAAAGGCAAAGAAAACCAGTTTGCAAAAACACTATTGCTAGGTGCAATTAGATAACTAAACAAAAATAGAATAAACAATACAATAAAAATTTTTTTAACTTTGTAATTGCGTATTGTTATTCTTAGATTAAGATCTTTATAGCTAAAAATGAAAAAGAACACTATTCCGCAGCAAANACCAATTATTACAGACAAAGCTACGCTTATCGGATTATCAGAAATTACATAAACCCATAGCCCTATTATAATAGCAAATAACACAGAAGAGAAAACTGTAACTGATATAGGTAACTTAATTTTCAACATCTAAAAAACCATGCAATCAAAAAAATATCTTAAGTGCCTATTCAAACCATAAAAAGTATTTTCAGGGAAGAGAATTCATACTCTTCCAAAGAGAAGAAAAGGCTCGATACGCATTTGTTCCATCAATAATATCATAAACAAACTCTGTTATGGGAGCAGGAATACCGTTCTTTAAAGCTAAACTCCTGATTAATTTAATATTATTCTTCCCTTCAGAGAGAAATGAATTTTCAGAATTGCTAGAGACCTTTTTAGCCAATAGTAAACCGAGCAAATAATTTCTACTCTTACTACTAAAGGCCGTAGTCACAGCATCACCAAGACAGGCAGGACCCAACAAGGTTGCGGACTTAGCCCCAAATACTTTAGTTCCAATCTCCATCGCTTCTGAAATACAAATAGGAAAGATAGCTCCGCGGGTATTCGCGCCAAATCCCAACCCATCCACTATACCCATACTTATAGCTAAAATATTTTTAAAAATTGCCGAAATCTCAACACCAGCGATATCATCAGAAGAATAAATATGCAAATATTCAGATTCAAGAGAATCCTTAAAAATATAGAAAATCTCGCGGTTATCAGAAGCAATAACCATAACAGAAGGCGTTTTTTCAGCCAACTCAGCAGCAAAATTCGGACCAGACAACACAGCGACATTTGAACCCGAAATTCCTAAGTTATTGCTAATCAATGATGAAATTCTGTTCCCGCTTTGCATATCCAGCCCCTTAACAACAGACAGAATACGAATTCGTTCAGGATTGAATCGTCCTTTCATTTGCACAAGCAAAGATTGCACCGCGTTAGAAGGAACTGCGACAACGATATTTTCAGACTGCTTCAAAGCATAAACAAGATCACTTGTCGCCACTATTTCTTCGGGCAGCGTAATACCCATTAAATACTCCGGATTGTGATGCGTCTCATTAATAGCAGCAGCTTTTTCAGGGTCACGCATCCAGATTAAGACATGCCGCCGACCGCTATTAGACAAAAGATAAGCCATTGATGTCCCCATAGCGCCACCCCCTAAAACAACAAAATCATACATTGAACAATCACCCAAACTCATCTATTCTTAACGCTAAAAACTGCATTTGCGTTCTGAAAGTCTTGTAGAGAATCTATCTCCATGACATTACAATCCGTCAAATTGACAGTTTTTATCGAGTGCTTACTTAGCAAGGATTGNAATACNTCGTCATAATAAATGCCAATTTTACCTTTCCCCACNGCATCATCAAGCCTTTCACGATAGTCTTGACCGACCTCTTGACTAAACTTAGCAACTCCAACATACTCACCATCAACCTCAAGAGGATTAAGCCCTTTACCAATACTAACAATTTTCTCATCTTGGAGCCGAACTTTAACCTCTTCTTTCCCACAAGTATGTTTACTTAAACCTAAACAAGATTCCTGACAAGACAACATTTTAGCNATACTTTCATTATTCAANATCAAGTCACCATTTATAACAAGAGTTGAAACTTTTGAAAGAANATGTGAGGCTAACCACAAAGAATACACCGTATTAGTCTTAGCATACAATGGATTGAAAACATAATCTATTTCACATTTGGGATAAGGAAATTTTTTTGACAAATGCTTCATTACACATGATGCCTTATATCCGACTATAACAGTAATTTGCGTTATACCATTGCTTAATAAAGAAGCAATTTGGCGATCAATAATTGCTTGTCCACCTACAACGATAAGAGGTTTAGGTTTAAATGATGTTAAGGGTCGCAAACGTGAGCCTATGCCTGCCGCCAAAATTATTGCAGCAGTTTTGTTATGTTGGCATAGTTTATTTAACATAAAGTCAACTCAGAGATTAAAGAATATGATTTACTTCAGTATTCTTAAAGATATTCCGATCAGAAATTTGACGAAGCTGCTGAATGTAATATCTCTTTTTTGCATAAACTTTTAAGTTTGCCANAAAACCTAAGAATCCTTTTGGCAGCGTAACAACATATTCAGCTTCTTTTCCTTTGTAGAAGTCTGGTGGACTAGTAATAAGTCGGTGAATAAACCAACCAATGTGCATAAACGGAACAAACATAAACATAATGAGAGGAAAACGAAAAATAAGATTTATTGATTCATAATTCTTAAAATAAGTAGAAANCATGTTTTTATAAACTCTTACAAAACGTTTAGGAGATGATCCTGCAGAACCACCGCCTAAATGAAGAACTAGAGGTATTGGTATATACACTGACCTATAACCAGAAATATTGGTACGAAAACCTAAATCATAATCCTCCCAGTCAGTCCAGAAATCTTCGTCGAACCCCCCAATTTTAGCAATTACATCTGAACGATATAGAACAGCGCAACCAGAATTTGCAAGATTCGTCGAAGGGTTTGTATATAGCTCGTTTAGAAAGTCTCTTGAAAATGCCTGCATGAAGAATGGAACGATAAACCCCCTATGCGTGAAGTATTGGCCAAACCATACNGTCCCATCATAATGCAGAATTTTGCAACTTACGCTTCCTACAGTTCTATCTGCCTCTGCGACTGCCACAAGCTCAGAAACAAAATTTGGCTCAACTTCTGTATCATTATTTAATATTATCAAATACTTGCCCAAAGCATGTGAAATCCCTAAATTATTGCCTTTCGAAAAACCATAGTTATAACCCAAATCAATAATNCGCAGTTTGGGATTATCACCAAAANGTGAACGCACAAATTCGATACTATCATCAACGGAGCCATTATCAACAAAGAGAACTTCATAGTCACGGCAATTTTGATTGAGTAATGAAGCGATACATTTGTTTAGAAAACGCTTGCCGTTCCAATTCAGCACAATTACAGAAGCAAGTGGACTTCTAAGTTCTTTGTTAATCATTCATTTAAGCCTGAGGAGATAGTTTACTGAGACGGCTATATTCCCTAAAGGTTTCGCTCAAGGTTGCAAGAAATCCCATATCCAGCAACCACTTGTCCGAATATTTTCGGGTCTTCTGAATAAAATGTCTTTTTCTAAGAATATTTCCTAAATTACGTATCAACCAAAAATATGCCTTTATTTTCATTTTTAAACATGCCATGTTGCTACTCTTTATAAGAAGTAAAGCCTCAGTTAAGTCATAAGACAATGCAAGACCGATACCTGAAAACAAGTTCTTTAACTCCAAATTCTTCAATATAGTTATCATCGGTCCCTTCGTGCTGTGAAAAGTTTTCAATGGAGAAAACTTACCCTCGCCTGCTGTGCCCCCATAATAATGGTAAATAAACGATGATGGACAAAAAAGAGTTTTATGCCCTGATAACCAGCCACGCCATCCCAAATCTGTGTCGTCCAAACAAGCGAAATAGTCTTCATCAAATCCACTTAACTCACGGAAAACTGTGGTTTTAACCAACATGGAAGCCGCACAGGGATAAGCAGTAAAGAAACAATCTTTCTTGCCGTTATCTGGTTTTAGAAAATCAATGCTATAACCTCGACCATTAATTGTAAATTTCCCACCAGCGTAATCAATGAGATTATGATTTTTCATTAAAACAGTTTTTCCTGCACATATGGAAACTGAATTATCGATAGAAGCTTTGACAAGTTCAATCAACCAGTCTTTTGATACTTGAGTGTCATTGTTAAGAAAAGCAATATAATCACCCTTTGCAAACTTTACCCCTCTATTATTTCCTCCTCCGAAACCGAAGTTTTGATTTAGACTAATGATACGTACCCACGGGAATTCTCGGGCAACTAACTCTACACTACCGTCCATTGACCCATTATCAATCAGTAGGACCTCATACTGTGACTTGGAATAATTAATCAATCGAAGGGAAGAAAGACAATTTCTAAGATACCGCTTGCCATTAAAATTTAGTACTATAACGGTAACATACGGTTCTGAAATCAAACTAATCCCAAATGCTTAATTAGTCGCATTTTTTGCCATCAACTTGGTGAATAAGGCTTTTGCCTTTGCACCAATTGCGGCAATATCAACTTCTCTCTCAACAAGTCTTCGTCCGTTCTTGCCCATTTGTTGGGCGATTTCAATGTTAGCATACAAATATTTGATCGCTTGAGCCAACTCTCTAGGATTTTCGGGACTGACTATAACACCTGAATTTGAATCTCTTATGTACTTAGCAGGTTCTCCTTCGGCACAACAAATAATGGGTTTTCCCACTGATTGGTATTCATACAGTTTTGAGGGAATTCCAGGGTATGGAGCGCCATAATCCTTAAGAGGCAAAATTAAAGCATCAGCTTCATTCAATAAACAAGCAACCTCCTTTCGAGAACTAAGAAGTCTATCACTCAATTTAACATTCGTTAAATTGAGTTCTTGAAGCCGGCTTTTAATTATACCTACACACTCGCCGCCTCCGTGAAGAATGAACTGCACATTTGTTCCGCTGTCCTTTAGAATTTTTGCAGCGCCAAAAACTTGCTCAAAATCATAACCCACTCCTAGTACGCCGGCATAAATTATTATAAAGGGATCATCTTTCAGACGAAATTTTTTGTTGTTCTTGAATTCAGAAGAATCAACTCCAACCGGAATAATGCTTATTCTATCTCGTTTTACTGAATACTTGTTGACGATTGTATTAACGTAACCAGGACTTATTGGAGCTATCGCATCACCTTTCACGTAAAAGAACCTATAAATTGAGGAAGCGATTTTTAGAAGCAATGAGTCTTGTTTGGCAATTTTTAGCAACGGCAAATCTTCTACTGTCAAATCACAAACATCTAAGACTACAGGGATTCGCTTTAACTTGCTGTAAAGAATTCCAGGTAACCAGCTTCCACCCCAGATGATATCTGCCTTTCTACTGAAAGGTAGCGCGAACATAGAGGAAACTGCAAAGGACACCATCAAAACCATTCTTTTGACAATACCTTCTGATTTAATAGGTGGCATAAAAGTCCTTATAATCTTAATATTATCGATAGTTTCGATTTTAACTATAGTGGATTTATATTCTGGCGGTATGATCCCATGGGGATAATGAGGAAAAGCCGTAATAATTGTAAGATTACAACCGTTCAACGATAACCCCTTAGAAATATTGCTATTACGCGTTGCAGCCCCGCCAAGATCGGGAGGAAAATATTGAGTGATCAGAAGTACATTCAACAAATCAGAAACCTAGCAACAAAAATATTCCAAACTTATAGTTAATGAGAGCAATATAACTTTGGAGAAGCATTAATTTTTTCAATACTTTTATTCATATCAAAGTCTATCGCTTGCCCATACCATTCTATCGATTTAAATCGGGGTTTATTTTCCTCTTTGATTATTTCATATGCTTGCGCTCTTGTCAATTTACCCTCACGTATCTGGTGGCTGCGAAAAATATCAAATTCAGTAAACCCTGCCATTGTCAAGTAAATATAATTGTAAAAAGCTGCTGTACCATCATCCGTACGCCAAGTAGCTATTGTATCAGTCTCTCTTTCCCAGTTGAACTTTTGAATTATTGTTTTGAGGATTTCTTTTTCATCCCAATCAATATAATGGAATAGGTACAGGTAATCATCAGTTAAGACATAAGATGAATAAAAGGCGAATAAAGTATCAATTATTGATCGGTTGATGTATGATGGATTTTTAATGAACTGCTTAAGATAATAGAACATTATCTTTAGTTTGTTCTTGGAAGAGATACCAGTCATTCTTTTGAGAGCATTCTTGCTACCTTGGGTCGTAACGTTACAAAAGCCATACTTGAAGAGACCAGTACCCTCTTCACCTTCATAGCCACCGCAAAAAATGAACAGTTTGATTCCAGTTTGCTTTCTGACTTTATGGAAATAATAATAGAATTGTTTATCTCCAGCCATAAGTATTGGAACCATACCTAAATCTGGTCTTTTTAACCAAGCTTTGAGATTCTTGCGAATGTTCAAGCGTTTTTTTCTGATATCTGCAGAAATAACTATGTGTTCGATTCCCAGTTTGCCAACTACCCTCGCTTGATTTCTGCGTGCAAGATCATTTACCATTCCCCAGTCATAAGTAAAAGTAATGGGATGCAATTTTAGAGTGTTTTTAACATAGTCTAATCCAAACGCACTGTCCCTTCCGCCACTAAAACCGATGAGAACATCTGGTTCGCCTGAATTGTTCCTATATTCTGAAATAAAGTCTTCAAGTGCTTTTTCGCCTTTCAGGTAATTTCCCCTATTCTCATAATCTCTGCAGTAGCTACAAACGCCTTCTTCATCAAATGTTATGTATGGCATTGATTCAGGCAAAAGACATCGAGTGCATCTTTTTAGGGCATTTGTGCTCGAATAGAGTCCTTCCCAATTCTGAATCATGCTTTGTTTAATATTCTCGTTTAGAAGGTACTTGCCTGTATCTGGAAGCGTTGGAGTTTGNTTATCGTATAGTTCAAATATCTTAGCCTTTGATTTTAAAGTGTCATTATCGTTTTTATCAATTGAGCTATCTTTCAAAAGAAATGTTTGCTCTCTTGTCAGGGTAAGATTAAAAAGATAACCTTGCCCGGCTTTAACTTGTGCGATGGACTTACCAGAAAACATATTGCCTAGCAATTTATAATTTAGAATTTGTTGAAGGATAAATTTTTCTGATGCAAAAACTAAGATTTTCTGGTTTTGGCTCAGAGCCATATAAAGTGAACCTGTATTAGATGCGAGAACGAGATCATTTGTGTCTTCAAATTGCACAGCCACTGATGCAGAACCCTCAATTTGCTCAAAAACAAGCCTGACGGCGTCCACAATTGATTTGCCTTGAGCCCTAAACATTTGTAAAAGGCTAAGAAAAACTTCTGTATCTACATCATACTGTTTGCTAAGAGCTGGAAATGATTTCCATAATTTATCGTCATTAACAATGATTCCATTATGAATCCCAATAGCTCCATCTTTAACAACTGGCTGATTGTTTGTGTTGATTTCGCTTTGGCCGTTTGTTTGTAGGCGTGAATGACCTAAAACTAAAATTGGAGCTTTAAGCTTAGCATTATTATGGCTTCCAGTCTTTAGTTTTTGATTAAACAAATCTTTGTAACTGGAAGTTTTAACAAGTCTTGAAGAAGTAATGGGTTCTTTAAGGACATAAATTGATTCGCCAAATCTAAGGGCTAGCCCTGATGCTTCTTTTCCGCGTGATTCTGAGAGTTTGAACATGTAATTTGTTATTTGCATAAGTTCTTTTGGAGAGACCATAAGGTTTTCGCTGATTAAGATGCCAAAAATGCCGCACAAACTCTGTTACCTCAACAATCGGCTACTTATTTGTTGAATTTCTCTGATATTCTAGCTATAGCGTACAATGTGATAGATGTCGATAGCAAGAAGAATCCGATGAGAATAAATGCTACGGATGCAAGTGCAACGTTTGTTTCTAGGATTTTTTCGACTGCGTAAATCTGCAACATCCATACGCCAAACCCAATTCCAGCGAATAAAAACAATAAACTGGGAACACCTAGGAATAACAAAGGTCTTTCTTCAACAATTAAACGGATTAATGAGAAAACTACGCCCATTGCATGAGTTACAGGATGCTCAGTGGAAGTATCGACATCTCCAGTGTTATATTTACAGGTACTTGGAACTTCAACAATACGTAAGTCTTGCTTACTGGCTTTAAGCAAAATTTCAACACTGGCACCCATTCCATCCTCAAAGAAGTTTAAGCGATCCAATGCTATATGACTATAAGCCCTAAATCCGCTTTGAGAATCGGTTACTCCGTTCCTTGCTGATCCGTTAACTATTTTTGTAATTAGCTTAGCACCAAGTTGTCGGTAAAGAGGCATCTCGGCTGTTCCATTTTTATCAACAAAACGACTACCAATAACGACGTCAGCTTCACCTTCAACAATGGGTTTGATCACAAACGGAATTTCATTTGGTTCATGCTGCCCATCTGCATCAAGAGTAACGAAAACGTCAGCGTTCAATTCATGTGCACGCAAGAAAAGGCTTTTTATAGAAGCACCGTAACCACCATTTTTTTCATGCCTAACTACGTCAGCGCCTAAGCTTTCAGCAATTTTTGCCGTGTAGTCAGTTGATCCATCATCACAGACAACAACTTTTCCTGCAAATTTTTGAGCTTCTAAAACTACTCTTGCAATGGTGTGTTCTTCATTAAATGCTGGGATGCCAACGACGATAAAAGGTATCAACTCAGATAGGGTGTTTGCATCGAACACTTGCATTTCTACCATTTTATCCTCGTTCCTCGCAATCCAGCTTTGTTCATTGTTTTTAATGCATGATTCAATTTAAAAAGACTATGCAACCTAAAGGACCTTTCATTGCTTTCAAATAATAAGTACCATTAAATTGAATCATTATTATGTTGCAACCATTGTAATATCGATCAATTCTTTTAAACCCTTCCTTAAAGAAATTTCAGGTTCAAAACTCAAA
>JGI20214J51088_10001877_pt1 | contig 14223 bp, 14 predicted proteins | sample WetSurMetagenome_FD_51088 | JGI IMG/M metagenome (IMG submission 51088) | reverse complement strand
CGAAGGCGCCTCCTACAGGCTGGCCAGGAAGGACCGGGAACGCTTCCCCGACATCTACACCATGGGTTGCTCCGAGCCTTATTACACGAACTCGGTCCATCCGCCCGTCACCTCGCGGACGGACATCTTCGGGCTGCTGAGCCATCAGGATCCCCTGCAGGAGATGTTCACGGGCGGCACCGTGGTCCATATCTTCATCGGCGAGGCGATAACGGACTGGAAGGTCGTCAGGCGCCTGGCGCGGTCGATAGTCGAGCATTTCAGGCTCCCCTACTTCAGCTTCACGCCGACCTTCTCGATTTGCCCGGTCCACGGTTATCTTCCGGGAGAGCAGCACTTCTGCCCCTACCCGCACTCCGATGCCGAGATCGCCACCTTCGGCGAAGTCACCGATGCAGACCCCACGATGCCCGATGGCAGCTTCAGGGCGGTCGGCCGGGAGGACGATCCCGGCCAGGGCAGCCTTTTCCTTTCAGTAGGGAGGATCGAATAGACATGCCGGACGAAAGCGCAGCTTCCGGGCCGAAGATGAAGGCCGTCAGAACCGAGGTCTACTCCAGGGTCGTGGGCTACTACAGGCCTGTGCAGGACTGGAACAAGGGCAAGCAGGAGGAGTTCGCGCAGAGGGAATACGTCGAGCTCCCCAAGGAACCCGAGCCGGGGGGACAGGCTTGATCCGATCCTTTCTCGGGACGAGCCTCATCGACTACCCGGGACGGATTTCCTCGGTCGTCTTCGTGGGCGGCTGCAACCTCTCCTGCCCCTTCTGCCACAATCCCGAGCTCGTGAGGCCGGACCTCCTCGAGGACCAGTACAGCCTCGACGAGGGCGAGGTAATCGCATCCCTCCAACAGAGGCGCGAATTCGTCGAAGGGGTCTGCATCACGGGCGGGGAGCCGCTCCTGCATCCGGGGCTGATCGCTTTCCTCGGCAGGATCAGGGACGAGACGGGTCTGCCTGTCAAGCTCGACACGAACGGCACCGTCCCGGCGAAGCTCTCCGAGGCGGCGGACCTCGTTAACTACGTCGCCATCGACATCAAGTCGTCTCCCGAAGGGTATCCCGACGCGACGGGGGGGAGGTCGACCGTCGATCCCGTGCTCGAGTCAGTCGTGATCGCGAAGGATTTCCCGGCGTACGAGCTCCGCACGACCATGGTCCCAGGGATCGTGTCAGCCGAGGATATAGAGAAGGTGCTCTTCCTCACCGGACGGGTAAAGAAGTACGTCCTTCAGAGGTTCCGCTCCGAAAAGACCCTCTCCCCCGAATTCACAGGAGTGCCGCCCTATTCCCGCGCATATCTCGAAGCGACCGCGGAGCGGCTTCGCATCTTCGCCGACGAGGTAGTGATAAGATCCTGACAGAGTGGGGAGGGGCGACGGAGGGTGCTTCCGCTGACCGGCCGGCTGGCAGGAAGAGCTAGGCCGCCCCTCCCCGGGCAATGAGATACCGTTTCTGGCACAGCGTGCCCTGCCTGACGAATCGGTTCCCTGGCAACTGCGGCCTGCGTTCCGCAGTCCTGCCCGCCGGACGACTGTTATAGCCTCATTTCATCCCCGGGTTCCAGGATGTCCGAGCCTTGTCCCTTCGGACCCGCCTGCGGCCTCCGGGGCGCCCGTGACCGTCCTTGTGATCTCCCTCCCGGAAGAGCATCATCGCGAGCTGTCTCCGCTTCTCGGTCGGCCTGCGCGCGACGAATGCAAGCGGACCGCCCGAGGGATCCAGCCCCGTGTAATACATGGCAGTGGCCATCGTCATCGGCGCGGGGAGGAACACCTGGACCTGCCTGGGGCGCAGATGCTGGCTCCGCAGCACCTCCTGGAGCCTCCTCATGTGCTCCTCCGTGGAGCCCGGGAAGGCTGCGATGAGGTAGGGAAGCACGTACTGCTCCTTCCCCGCCGCCGCCGAAGCCTCGTCGAACATCCGGCAGAATTCCAGATAGCTCTCCAGTGATGACTTCCTCATCAGCCGGAGGACATCCGGGGAGAAACTCTCGGGTGCGATCTTCAGGTGGCCGCCCGTGTACGAGGCCGCCAGCGCCTTCACGAAGGCCGGGTCCTTCACAGCGAGGTCCAGCCTGATCCCGCTCCCCACGCTGACGTGCCTGACACCGGGCGTGCCCGCGACTGCGTCGAGGAGCGCCGCGTAGCCGGATCCACGGGTCGCGAAGTTCCGGCAGATCGACGGGAACAGGCAGGAGATCCTGCGGCACGAGGCTTCCGCGGCCCGGTCCCTGCAGCCCAGGGAGTACATGTTCGCCGTCGGACCGCCGACGTCCGTGATGGTCCCCCGGAAGCCAGGCGCAGATGCGATCCGCTCGGCTTCGGCGAGGACCGATTTCCTGCTGCGTGATCGCACGGCCTTCCCCTGGTGCAGGCCCAGCGCGCAGAAGCTGCAGCCTCCGGCGCATCCCCTCACCGCCGTGATGGAATCGCGGATCATCTCCCATGCCGGGACGGGCCCCTCATACATGGGATGCGGGAGTCTTGTGAACGGAAGGGCATACACGGCATCCAGCTCAGCCGTCTCGAGAGGAGGGGCCGGAGGCTGGACGATGACGGCGCGCGTGTCGGTTCTCTGCAGCAGCATTCTGCCGCTCCATGGATTCGANTCGGCTTCCAGCATCCTGGTCATTTCCATGAANGCCGCCGGGGAGGATGACACCTCCTCGTGGGACGGAAGCTCGACAGCCCCCTCCGCCATCTTGCCGCGCANCTCCGACGAGCCTGCCCATACGGCCGTCCCGGCTATCCCGGGAAGCGGGAGGCCCTCCTCCATCCTTCGCGCGATCTCGACGATCTGCCTCTCCCCCATCCCGAATACGAGAATGTCCGCGCGGGTGTCGAGGAGGATCGAGCGCCTGACGGCGTCACTCCAGAAATCGTAGTGGCTCAGCCTTCGGAGACTCGCCTCTATCCCGCCCAGGACGAGGGGAGTGCCTGGCATGGCCTGGCGAATCCTGTTCCCGTATGCGAGGACCGCGCGGTCCGGCCTCAGACCGGGCCTGCCGCCCTCGCTGTAGTCGTCCTCGGAGCGCCGCCTGCCCAGTGACGTGTAGTTCGAGACCATCGAGTCCATGGCTCCAGCGGTGACGCCGCAGAAGAGGCGCGGGACCCCGAGCTTGAGGAAAGCCCCTGGATCGGTCCAGTCGGGCTGCGGCAGGATTCCGACCTTCAGCCCTAGCGACTCGAGCAGCCGTCCGACGAGAGCGGCGCCGAAGGAGGGATGGTCCACATACGCGTCGCCGGTTACCACCACGACATCGCATCGGTCCCACCCGAGCAGATCCATCTCTGCACGGGATGCAGGCAGGAACCGGGTGTTGGTTTGACTTCCGTTCATGCCCGTTACATTGTGCGGCGGAGGAAGGTGATGCAAATGAAAAAGGCATTCGCGCTGCTCGTCATCGCCGCCTTGCTCGCCGCGGCTGACGCTCCGGTCTCCCCTGTGCTGTGCAACCCCATCATCTCGGACTACATGTACGACGACTGCACGGCCTGCTGGATCACCTGGACCGGCGAGTGGAGGGCTGTCGCCTTCGGCGACATGGGCTGCCTTCTCACCGGGGCCGAGCTGTGGTTCTACCACTCCTCGACCTGGCCCTGGGACACGTCGCAGTTCGGCATATCCGCATGGGAGTGGGGATCCTCCGGGCCGGGGACCATGACCGACTGCGACACATGGTCTGCGATGCACATGACTGCCGCTATTGCGCCTCTGTACTGCCCCGCCGACTCCTTCTGGGTCATCATGCATACAGGCTTCTCCTCGGGCGGATGGCCTTCCGTGCTGGGCGACGGCAGCCCGAGGTCGGACCCGCACAGCCTCTACTCCGATGATTTCACGAACTGGACGCCCTGGAATCCCGGTACGGGCAGCTGCGACTATCTCATCCGGGGCAGCAGCATCATGTGGGGCCTGCAACCCTCGACCTGGGGGAGCATCAAGAGCTGCTGGTGACCTGTCCGTTCCTCTGACGCAGCCGGCATCGCCCAGCCTCCCGCACCTTCCGCGTACGGATCACGACAGAGGTGAGAACCCTGCGCCCTCCGGGCTCGTCCGCACCGTGTGCGCAGCCGTCTTCCGTCTCCAGGAGTTCGGATCGCTGCCGGAAAGCCCCGGGGACGATGCCGGCTCTGCTGCGGAAGGTCATATTCCTCCATCCCGGGGGCGCGGAATGTCGGGCATTCCCGGCTCCGCCGCGCCTGCTCCCGCACCCGGGGAGGGGAAGGCGGCAACCTGACAGACTGGATCCAGCTCCTCCTGCTCGCATCCGCAGGGTGCGCCGCCGGATTCTTCAACGTGGTCGCCGGAGGCGGCTCCCTGCTGACTCTGCCCGCACTCATCCTCATGGGGTATCCCCCGGTCGTGGCCAACGGCACCAACAGGCTGGCCGTCCTGGGGCAGAGCGCATCCTCGGTGCTGACATTCCGCAGGAAGGGCTTCTACGGCCTCCGGACAGCGGTGTTCCTCTCCGTCCCTGCCTGCATCGGAGCGGTGGCGGGCACGCTCGCGGCCCTGCATGTCTCCGCCGGCCAGTTCCGCGTGCTCCTCTCGACCGTCATGCTGGTCGCAGCCGCAACGCTCTTCGTGCCCCGCAGGCGCGGCTCGGTGGAGGACAGGCTTTCTCCGCGCGCCATGCCCCTGCAATTCGCCATTTTCGTCCTCATCGGCTTCTACGGCGGCTTCATACAGGCCGGGGTGGGCTTCCTCATAATGGCTGCCCTCTCCGGCCTGGGCCGCCTCGGGCTGGCGCGCACCAACAGCATCAAGGTGCTCGTCGTGGGAGCCTATACACTCCCCTCCCTGGCCATCTTCGTAGCGAACGGCAGCATCGCCTGGCTGCCCGCGCTCGTCCTCACCGCCGGCAACGCTCTGGGCGGGTGGGTCGGCACGTTGTTTTCCGTCGCTAAGGGCGAAGGGCGGATCCGCGCGATCCTGGCCATGGCGGTGGCAGCTATGGCTCTGAAGCTCGCAGGTGTGTTCTGAATCGAACGGGAGGCGGCATGAGAGCGGTCAGCGTGGTTTCAGTGGTCCTCGGCCTCGGCGTGTTCGTACTGGGCATTCTGGGCCTCCTCAGCGGCGGCGGGGCGGGATCGGGCATCCCCGTGCTGATCGGCGCTTCGCTGGCATATCTCGGCTTCCGGGGCGGCAGGCGCGGAACGGTCGTTTTCGGGCACGGATGCATCGTTGCGGGATGCTATCTCACAGCCTGGGGGGTTCATGTGGCCCAGGTCGTGGGCTCGGCTCCGACCTGGCTGCAGATCGTCACTCAACCCCTGTTCTGGGGNCTGTTCTCGATCTTCGGCGGCATCTGTGCCAACTTCCACGCATTCTGCTCCTGCGTCAGGAAGATGTCCGGGGAGGAGAAGAGCGCCTGCTGCAAGGATTGACAGGCTGTCTCCGGCCTACATCTCCAGTATCCCCCTGATGACGTCCGGGTCGGTCGCGATCCTCCAGAACCTCTTCCCCGCGATGTCCATGCCAGGCCGTTCGCAGGGCAGGTCAGGACTGCCTCCGGGGCTGTCCATGGCGTAATCCGAGAGCCCGACGGCCAGGGTATCCCGTACCGCGGGAGTCCTGATCACGGCAGAGAAGTCCACGAGCTGGGAATCAGTGCCGACCGAGCCCGTCGCAGCGATCATCCGGCCTCCTTCCCAGACCAGCATCGAGTCCGCCGTCAGCTCGAGCGTGTCCCCCCGGAGCTCCCAGCCACCCCATACGGTGCGCAGCCGGGACTCCCCGTCCATCTCGTTCTCGTGCCATTCGTACACCCCGCCGGGGAGCAGGGCGTACAGCTCGCAATAGCCGGAGCCCACGCATGTCGAGTTGTGCCAGAGNCCTTCCAGCGCGGGTGCGCCTCCGTGAGGCAACTGGAGCGAGAGGATGACTGCGAGCAGGGGCATGTCGGTCCTTCCCCTACTCCCGGACGAGTCCCGGAGGCAGGGGCTCGGTGGAGAGCCAATCCCCTAGTTTTTCACGGGCTCTCTGCACATAGGCGGCATTTCTCGCGTCAGGAGCGTGCCTGCGGGCCAGGGCCGGGAACAGTCCGAAGTTGATGTTGCTGGGCTGGTAATGCTTCCACTGAGACGAGGTGGCGTGGTGCAGCAGGCTGCCCATGGCGGTCTCCGCAGGCGGCGGGAGCGGCTCGTTCCCCAGAACCCTCGCGGCCGTGAACAGCCCGGCCATGATCCCGCATGCCGCAGACTCGATGTAGCCTTCCACTCCTGTTATCTGACCGGCCAGGGTCACCTCCTCGCGACCCCTCACGCGCAGGGTGCCGTCGAGGATCGCCGGGCCGTTGACGAATGTGTTCCTGTGCATCGAGCCGTACCTGAGGAATTCGGCCCTGCCGAGACCGGGGACGAGCCTGAAGACCCTCCGCTGCTCCGGGTGAGTCAGCTTCGTCTGGCAGCCCACGAGGTTCCATGCCGTGCCGGCCGCATTCTCCATCCTGAGCTGGATCACGGCGAAGGGACGCTGCCCGGTGCGCGGGTCCACGAGACCCACCGGCTTGAGAGGCCCGTGGAGGAGAGAGAGGCTCCCGGAGGCGGCGATGACCTCGACAGGCATGCAGCCGCTGAAGTGCAGCTCCCTCTCGAACGAGCGGAGCGGCACCGTCTCCGCCGAGAGAAGCTCGTCCAGGAAGGCCTGGTAATCGTCTTCCGACAGGGGGCAGTTCAGGTAGTCGTCGCCTCCGCCCTTGTCGTAGCGCGACTGGGCGAAAACCGCGGTCATGTCGAGCGACTCCGCGGATACGACAGGTGCGATGGCGTCGTAGAAATACAGGTGCTTAGAACCGGCGAGCAGCTCTATCTCGGCGGACATCCGGTCGCTCGTCAGCGGACCCGTCGCCAGGATGACGGGCCTGCCCGGGGGTATCCCGGTCGCCTCCCCCCTGACCACGGACACAAGGGGATCAGCCTCGAGCCTTTCCGTCACGGCCCTTCCGAATTTCTCCCTGTCCACGGCGAGGGCGTCGCCGGCCGGCACCCTGCAGGCGTCGGCGGCATCCATGACGAGGGATCCGAGTGCCCTCATCTCCTCCTTGAGCAGTCCGGCCGCATTCATCGGGTTGGAGGATCTGAGCGAGTTCGAGCAGACCAGCTCCGCCAGGAGGGAGGTGCGGTGCGCGGGAGTGCATGCGCAGGGCCTCATCTCCATGAGCTCGACGCTGATTCCGGCCCTTGCGAGGGCCCAGGCGGCTTCGCAGCCGGCAAGGCCTCCTCCGATCACCAGGACCTTCCCGGGCATGGCGGGGCGGGCGGGCGGCATCATCGCGCAGGATGCCGGGCACCGGATGGAATCAGGATGGCCATCAGCGCATCACCGTGAGCTTGCGCACGAGAGTTCCGCCGGGGAAGGCGAGCCTTGCGAAGTAGATCCCGCCGGGCATGCCTGCACAGTCCCACTCGCAGACATGCCAGCCCGCCTCCTGAAGGCCGCTGCCGGGGGTCGCCACTATCCGTCCGTCGAGCGAGAAGATGTCTATCCTCGCCGGTCCTGATGATGGCAGGCAGTACCGTATCGCGGCGGAGGATGAAGCCGGGTTCGGGCTGGGCTGCTCCATCGCGGCACGCCCTCCGGGACTTGTCCCGCCGATGCCGGTGATCGTCCAGGTGATCGTTGTGGAGACCGCGCTCGACAGGGCGAAATCCTCGCCCACGGATTCCACGAGGAGGGTCGTCTCGTCCTCTCCCTCGGCGCGCTGGACCGCCGGCACGAAGTAGGCGCTGCCTGGTGTGGCGCCGAGGAATGTCCTGCTGTCGTCTGCGTTGAGACGGTATACGTTGTATTCACGCACCCCGTCGTCCGGCGATGCGGTCCAGCGGAGTCTCACAGTCCCGTTGTCGTCGTCGATCTGGTAGAAGCCCTCCACCCAGAGCCCGGACGGAGGCTGCGGCGCCTGGGGCATTCCGTCCAGCAGGGCGATCCTGCCAACCCGGATCTCGTACCCTGTCAGCGCGCTGCCCGAAGAGAACCTCAGGCCGACGGCCTCGAGCGTCCTCCCGGCGAACTGCCCCAGCGGAAGCGTCTCCAGTTCCCATCCGGCGCCGGAGGAACTCCCCGCGCTGATGTACTCCGACATCCCGGAGGTGTCCGTGAAGTCGAGGGCCAGCTCCATGTGAGAGGGAGATCCGGCCGACGATGTCCGGAATGCCAGCTGAGCGATGCTGGAGGACGACAGGCTCAGATCGGTCTTGTACAGCTGGAGCGTCGTGGGCGAACCAGGGGCTATGTCGCCGGTCACTTCCAGGCAGGTTCCGCCGTAATAGGCGTCATCCCATACGAGATCCGGATAGAGGGGAGTTCCCGGGCAGTCGGCGATCCAGCGCCACGTCGGGAGCACGTCCTGAAGGCTGGGGTTCGCCCACTCGNCGCTTCTCCTGACGGCCCCGTCGATCGAGTAGAGGGTTCCCTGCCCGGTGTTGAAGTTGGTGACGAAAGGCAGGGCATCTATGGGTGACTTGTCCACCACATAGTGTGCCATGCCCTTCCATGCCTCCGATGTCGCGGTGTTGCTCGGATCNCGGTTGGCGCCCACCCAGAACCTGTTCTCGCGCTGGTAGAAATCGACCGGACCCGAGGAGGAGTTGAAGCACCATTCGGGTCTGTAGAAGCCAAGGGATGTCCTGTGGGGCTGGCCTTCCGGGAAGACGGCGTCCCAGTTCACGGATGTCCCGTATCCGTTGGCCTCCACGTCCACACCGGCGAACAGCTCGTACTTCGAGCGCCCGAGGCTCTGCGCCAGGTTGCCCGAGTTCGTGAGGCCTGTGGAGTTCCACCCGAAATTGATGAAGAACTCGTCGGAGATGATCTCCCCATCGTGGAAGAACATGTCGTTGTTCGAGTTGAGTGCGTTCTGCCAGGAGATGGCGCCGTTTTCGATCATGGCGTCGTACCACATCACATCGATGTCTGAGGTCGTCTGGATGTAGTCCATGAAGTCCCGCACCTGCATCGCCAGCTCGGCGTTGCCCCCCGCTGTCTCCTGGTTGACGAACCAGCCCTCGAACCCGTAGTACTCCGCGACTTCGATCAGCTTGTCCGCCACGGGGAAGCTGCTCCCTTCGCGCTGCACCAGGTCCCACACCCATTGGATCTGACCGCCGTATACGGTCGGCGGGAAGAAGATGGTTCCGTATACCGGCACGCCGTTCCGATGAGCCGCGTCGATGACGTAGGGGCTGGGGGCGAGGATGAGCCCCTCCCCTGCGGAGCCTCCCCAGAAAACCATGATATCGATGTACATCCAGTAGTTGGGCGCGAAGATATCGAAGTCGTCGAGACCCTGGGACGGGTTGGCGCTCGTGCTGAACCACGCGCAGAGGGCGGCGATCGAGGCCTCCCCGGGGCGGGCGTGAGCGTTCACCTGGATGTCGCCCGTGAAGCGGCCGGCCAGAGGCACCGATCCCTTGTTGTATGGCGCGTCGAGGTCGGAGGACGGCGTCCATGTCAGGAGGTCGTCCGGATACCAGTACGAGCAGTATGGCTGTCCGGGCAGGCCCTGCGCGACAGCGCCGGCTGCCAGCATGCAGGCGATCGCAGGCCAGATATGCTTCATTCTCTCCCCGCCTCCTCCGTCGTGTGCCGTCCGAAGATAATGCCGGCGTTCCCCTGCGCGGACTGCCTCTGCAGAGGCTAAGGCCCGCGCCCGGGCCTGGCGGAAGGCGCTCCCTTCCGTCAGATTCTCCACCCATGCAGAGGAGGGTGTCTACGGGGAAGCGGTCGTCCGAAGGATCCTACCAGGTCATCTGGAGAGTCGTTGCGTGCATCCCGCGGGGCAGGGTCTCAACCTACGCCGCGATAGCCAGGATGGCCGGTCTGCAGGGCCGCGCCAGGATGGTGGGCTATGCCATGCATTCCCTGCCCGAGGGCTCCGGGATCCCATGGCACCGGGTCATCAACTCCAGGGGGGGCATAAGCGCCCATCCCGATCCATTGTTCGGTCAGATGCAGCGCGGCCTGCTGGAGCAGGAGGGGGTGGTCTTCGGCCCGGGAGGGCTTGTGGATCTGGAGCGATGGGGGTGGCTGGGAGAATGATCCGCCTGCGGGAAAAGTGTGACAGACCCCTCCCGGATCTCGAGAACGAGCCTGGGAACTCCATCCTCGCGCTCCTCGGCCTGCTCGTGATCGTTTCGCTGTCGATCTGGCTGGCTGGGATATGGGAGCAGATCCCCGAGACCGTGGCGACCGCCATCGACACCTCGGGAAACACCCGCGAAATGGGTCCGAAGGAGGAAATCCTCATCCTCCCGGCGCTCGCGGCAGTGTTCTGGGCAGGTTTCGGACTGCTGGCGAGGATACCCCACAAGTACAACTACCCGGTCCGCATAACGCCGGGGAACGCCCAGCGCCAGTATGCCCTGGGAGTGTCGCTGATGAGCTGGATGAGGCTTCTCGTGCCCCTTCTGCTGTGCTTCACGGCCTGGTCGGGGACGAGGGCATCCGCACCCGGCCCAGGGGCTGAGGTTCCGGCGGGCGAGATGGCGCTGACTCTGGCCCTCATGCTGACCGTCGCCGTGCACATGGCTCTGATGATAAAGGGCAGGGGGGCGGCTACTTCTCGAACCTGAACTCCTCGAAGTCTCCGAGTCTTTCGTAGCCTATCTTCATGTAGATGCCGTTGGACACAGGATTCGCGACATCGGTGAACAGGGTGCAGAACAGCCGCCCCTGATCGAGCATCAGCCTGCTGAGCGATGACACGCAGCTCGTGGCGTATCCGCGCCCTCTCAGCTCGGGCGGGGTATAGACGAGGCTGACCGTTTCTCCGTTCCAGGTTCGCCTGCTCCTTGCCGCCATGGACACGGGCGCTCCGTCGATCCAGAGGAAGACTTCGCCGGCACGTATCTGCTCCGTGACGGCCTCGGAGGATTCCAGGGGGGCATCCTCCCCGAAGCAGTCGATGTGGAACCTCCCGTTCCAGCGGAGGACCAGGTCCTTCTCCTCCTCGGAAGCCTTCCTGAGGGCGCCCGGGGCCATCCGTACATCTGCCGGCGCGCTCAGGGAATACACGCCGAGGGACATCGAGCGCCTGGCATGGATCGAACCCGGACCGCCGAAGGCCCCGCTCCAGCAGGTTGCGAAGCGGCCTGCGAGTGGAACGGGACCTATGACTCCCGGCACGTCGCGCCCCTCGGAGAGGAGAAGGTCCACGAGGCAGGCCATCGCTTCGTCCGGCCAGGAGGGCCCGTCGCAGAGGATCAGATTGTGGGGCGGCGTCATCATGACGGCGCCGGCAATCGCCGAGTCCAGTTCGCAGGTGGCGAAGAAGGGGCTGTCTCCGGGCCGCATACCCCGGGAAAGCATGCGTATGCAGAGTCCGATGGGGAGGCTGTTCATCTCCTCCCGGACACTCATCACCGGACCGGCGGCATCCAGGAAGGCCCCCGGACCATGATGGAGCACCGGCTTCGCCCTGCTCATCTCACTCCACGGTCGAGTCCAGGATGGAGCCATCCATCCCTATCCTCGTCAGCCTGAGCGGGAAGGAGGATGCGGCCATCTCCTTCGCGGATCTCACGACGCGCACAAGGCCTCCGCAGCAGGGCACCTGCATGAAAACCACCTCGACGGAGCGGATGTCGTTTCTCGCGAAGATCGCCGCCAGCTTCTCGATATAGGACGCAGCATCGTCGAGCTTCGGGCAGCCCACAAGCACCGAGCGCCCACGCACGAACCTGCGATGGAAGTCCGCGAACGCGAAAGGCGTGCAGTCCGCTGCGATCAGGAGGTCCGAGCCGTCGAGCCAGGACGCCGTCTCCGGCACCAGAGTGATCTGGACGGGCCAGTTCGAGAGCTGGGAGACCGCCGGGGCCCCCGAAGGCGTCGGCGCCTCGGGACCGAGAATCCTCACCGCACTGCCCGGGCAGCCGCGCGGGGGGTGCGGAGCGGAGAATTCCGCCGCTTCCCTCTCCTCTATGGTCAGAGCGCCCGTCGGACACCCGCCGATGCATGCCCCGAGGCCGTCACAGTAGGAGTCCTTGACCAGCCTCGCCTTGCCGTCATGCATCTCTATCGCGCCTTCGGCACAGGCCGAGGCGCATCGCCCGCAGCCATTGCACCTTTCTGCGTCTATCCTGAGGATCTTCCTTGCAGTCATAACGACAACCTCCATGTGTTCTGCAGGAATCTCGCGACGTCGGCCGGGAAGTGCAACTTCCTCCGGATCGAGCGCTTGACACATGGCGCGAGACCAGGGGTCATCACCCCAGCGGACCCGAACGCTGAACGGAGACCGATGTGAGCCTTCGCATCTGCGACGTCTCGAAGTTTGTTGTCATGGCTTCGGTCCTGGCATGCTCCCAGCCCTTCCCTCCCTCCGAGGGTCGACAGGACATCAGCTGCGGCCAGGCATGCGCCGTCGAACAGGTCTCCCTCTTCACCGTGACCGCCGACTCCTGCCTGTCGAACAGGAGTTCTCTGATAAGTGCCGAAGCGATGTACTATGGAGCACACGACGCCTGCACGACTGATCCCGATGACCTGTACGAACTCCTGGGCTGGGTGTCGAAGTGCCCCTTGTCTGAACTCGAATGCCTCATCGAAAGCCCGGATCCGGATTCGACCTGCACGGTCATCTGTCCGTCGAATCCGAGCCATGGACAGACATCGCCAGGGGACCCCTGGCAATGACCTCAGGGATACCCCTCCCTTCGGGCCTGTCGCAGCCTGATGATCGCACTCGCAACCGCCGAGGCCATGTTCTTCGGCGAGCATGACAGGTATGGAACTCTCGATGAGCTGATCCAGCTGTTCGGTGCTTCTCTTCTCCACCTCTGTCCCGGCTGTGGCTTCGAATACGGGTTGGAGCTGCCTTCCAGCAGCGAATACTTGCTCTCCTGCCCGGTTCCGTGGTCGCCATCACACGGAAGTGTGGTCACGGGGATCTACAGCTGGGCTGACTGAGACAGTCACGTCCTCCGGCCCGGTTCCTTCGTCGAAGTCATGCTTCCGCCACCCACCATCTGCAGGGCGCTTCCGCGGGACAAAGAAAAAGCCCCCCGGGCTCTCGCCCGAGGGGCTCATTCAATTTCCGGCGACGACCTACTCTCCCGGACGGTCCCCCGACCAGTACCATCGGCGCAGGAGGGCTTAACTTCCGTGTTCGGAATGAGAACGGGTGTGGCCCCTCCGCCATGGTCGCCGGAAAATCCAGCGCAGTTCTCTCACATCTATACAGGGCGAAGGTCAGAATTCAGACACGCTCGAGGCAATTTAGTGAGGAAGCCTCACGGCCGATTAGTACCGCTCGGCTGAACGCATTGCTGCGCTTACACCTGCGGCCTATCAAACTCGTCATCTCCGAGTGGCCTTCAGGATCTTACGATCGGGAAGCCTAGTTTTGGGGCCGGTTTCGCACTTAGATGCTTTCAGCGCTTCTCCTGGTCCGTACATAGCTACCCAGCGATGCCCCTGGCGGAACAACTGGTACACTAGAGGTACGTCCGCCTCGGTCCTCTCGTACTAAAGGCAGACCCCCGCAAGCTTCCTACACCCGTGGAGGATAGGGACCGAACTGTCTCACGACGTTCTAAACCCAGCTCGCGTAACGCTTTAATCGGCGAACAGCCGAACCCTTGGGACATTATTCAGCCCCAGGATGCGTTGAGCCGACATCGAGGTGCCAAACCGCCACGTCGATGTGAACTCTCGGTGGCGATCAGCCTGTTATCCCCGGGGTACCTTTTATCCGTTGAGCCACGGCCCTTCCACTCGGGACCGCAGGATCACTAAGCCCTGCTTTCGCACCTGCTCGACCTGTCCGTCTCGCAGTCAAGCTCCCTTATGCCTTTACACTCGTCGCGCGATTGCCGACCGCGCTGAGGGAACCTTTGGGCGCCTCCGTTACTCTTTGGGAGGCGACCACCCCAGTCAAACTGCCCACCAGACACTGTCCGCGATCCGGATTACGGACCCGCGTTAGAGTTCCAACGTAACGAGGACGGTATTTCAACGTTGACTCCACCCGAACTAGCGTCCGGGCTTCAAAGTCTCCCGCCTATCCTACACACGCCACGGCGGAACCCAATATCAAGCTGCAGTAAAGGTCCACGGGGTCTTTCTGTCCTTCCACGGGAAAACGGTATCTTCACCGCTACTGCAAGTTCGCCGAGCCTCGGGTTGAGACAGTGCCCAAATCGTTACACCATTCGTGCGGGTCGGAACTTACCCGACAAGGAATTTCGCTACCTTAGGACCGTTATAGTTACGGCCGCC
>JGI20214J51088_10001876_pt1 | contig 14223 bp, 9 predicted proteins | sample WetSurMetagenome_FD_51088 | JGI IMG/M metagenome (IMG submission 51088) | reverse complement strand
GAAACGATTCAGGCTCTTGCAGGCGTTTTCGGTTTGAAGATTCAAGAGCTGCTCCGTGGGGCGGAAGGAAGTGGGATTTCGGCATTTATCCCGCCGGAGCATAGCTCCGGTTTCTTTTCCAAATCCTTGCAGAATCAGGTGCGTCCGCTTTTGTTGCCCTATCTGCCCATCGTCAAGTCAGCTTTGGCCGCCTCTGCACTCGCATTGCTGACCGCGTTTGCCATTCGTCTTTCGCCCTTCATCATCAACCGGAATGCGCAATCTGAGCTCGTCGAGTCCTTTGAAATATTCCAGCCGGCATATACCGCCGGCGAAGCAGCCCTGGAGGCTGAGATGGGCACGGAAGTTTTGAGCGACTCCGAAGATCCAGCAGCAAATCCCCGTTATGCATATAAGCGGCCGGCACCTCTGCCGCAGAGCGCTCGCATCAATTTGCCGGCTGGAGCGGGAAATCCTCTGATCGAACCCACTGCACCGGCCGAAGACGCCCATAGGTCTGACATTTATGCCCTGCCGGAAGCTAGAATTGACTATTGGTCGACGGCCGACTCTGCTATTGCTTTCCGTTCAGCAGATTTCNCCAGCCTGGCACTCGCAGGCGACCCTGCCGGTGAAATTCCTATCGGGTTGATCGCGCCTCTCGGCCATTGGGATTCCGGCCGGCCGAAAGATGACAATGTTTTCGAAATAGTGGCGCATGGGACATCCGCCGGATTCAAAACCATGGGCCGTTCGTTGGTCATCTCCGGCAAGAGCACGGCAGCTTTCTTTTCCAAAGTGGGGAGTTCGATCAAGAAAGCATTCTGAAAAAGGAATGGGGACACAATACTTTTCGCGCGGAAAAGTATTGTGTCCCCTTTTTTCTAGAGCCAGTACTTCCATTGGCCGCCGATCAGGACATAGGCTGCCAGGCAGCCGTTTGTGACCGCGTGGGCGAGCATGCAATCTGTGAGATTTTTGGTCTTCAGCATCCACCAGCCATAGAGAATGCCCGCCAGCAGGCCCACTTCCCAGTAGGGCCCGTGCTCGCTGGCAAACAGGAGCGCAGTCAGCCAGAAAGAACGTCCCGTATAGGTTCCGAGAACGACTCTTTGGAAATTCTGGTTGATCAGGTACCGCATCAGCCAGCCCCGCCAGAACAACTCTTCGATAATCGGCACCAGCAGCGTTGTTCCCACCACCCGAAATATGAGAAAAATCGTGTTGGTCCGGGCCAATTCGGACTGCGGACTGGCTGCCGCACCCACGAGCGAATTTTGAAACAGCCAGTTTCCCCGGTAACCAGGCCAGATTAGGTCAGGCGCGATCCAGATCCCAAAGATCAATAATCCTACCAGCACGCTTCCCAGCGGCCGTCTCATTTGCAGATTCAGCAAATGGCGCGAACACAGCAGCAGAGCAGCGCTCACTACAATAACCCTTATTGGGTATTCCACCCAAGGCGAGATAGAGAAGATGGGTCCAACGGCAAGAAAGGCTATGAACAGGATAAACGGAACCACATAAGGCACTGTTGGGTGCTTGAGCAACCGATCCTCCTCCGGATCAAATCCACCAGACGGTCATAATAAAATACTTAACAGGTTGCCAATTGATACAGTTTCACTTATCGGTGAAATAAAATTCTATGGTTAGGGTAATCCGGCTTGCCGCGCAGTCCAATCAGCTTCCCGCCATGCTCATCAGGTGAGATCAGCCTTTTTGCTCTTCCTTGCGGGCTCGCGGATGGCAGGTCCGATAGATTCGAGTAAGCTGTTCCACCGACACATGAGTGTATTTTTGGGTTGTGGATAAACTCTCATGACCGAGCAGTTCCTGGATGGAACGGAGGTCGGCGCCCGCATTCAGCATGTGCGTCGCGAAGGTGTGCCGAAGAGTGTGAGGGTGGACTTTCAGTCTTTGCGCCAGCAGGCCCACATAGCGGTTCACAATATTCCCGATGCTCCTGCTGGTCAGCCTCCCGCCTCGGGAATTGAGAAAAACAGCGTCCGCCGCCGTGGCTTGTTTGCGATCTCGGCCCTCTCGGGAGGTTGTGCCCACGGCGAGAGGAGTTGAGACATATTCCTTGCGCTTGCAGGCAAACTGATTGCGGATTTCGAGATATTGGGTCAATGCAACTGCCGCATTCCTGCCAAATGGAACAATGCGTTCCTTTCGTCCCTTGCCGACCACCCTCACCAGACCATCACGCAAGTCTATGTCCCCGCCGTTAAGCCCAGTCAATTCACTTGCGCGGAGTCCGGAAGCATAAAGTAATTCCAAAATGGAGCGGTCCCGTTTCCCGATACTTGTACTCGGATCCGGCGCCTCGACCAGTTCCGCTGCGCCATTCCTGGTCATGAACTCCGGCAGCCGCTTCTCCTGCCGGGGAGAAGCCACAGACTTTGCCGGATTAGCCTTCATAATCCCCTGGTTGGATAGGTATTTCATAAACGACCGCAGAGTCGCCAACTTCCGAGCCACAGATGCCTTGTGGTTGCCGCGACGATAGAGCTCGCCGAGGAACTCCCGGATGGTAAGGTTATCGATTTGCCCGAGATCAGGTTCGGGCCTCTCTGTTCCTTCAGGCGTGTGCGTCAGGAAGGAAAGGAACTGTTCCAGGTCGGAAGCATAATTGCGCAGGGTATGGGCAGAAGCATTGCGTTGATACTGCAGATATTGGAGGTAGGACTCGATCCCGGAACCCAGTACTTCGCTCATTCTCTATCTCTGTGATAACAATGACTCTGTTTCCAGTTATTCCAACCGATCGCCGAGAGTGGTTGGCTGCCCTTGGACTGGCTCCAGAATTTCACGGATCTCCCAAGAGTTCGACCGCTGCCTGATCAGCGGCAATCATTCCCAAATCACTTTCGATCCATCGGTTCATGCTTCTCAGGGCCTCTTCCACGCGCCTTAGGTGGCGTTCCCTGCGATCCCGGATGCGGGTCTCCTTTTCCTGAGGGCTCTCAGGCAACAGTCCGAAACTGATATTGGCGGGCTGGAAGCCCTCGACATCGGCCGAGGCAATATAATGCAGCAAGCTGCCGCAGGCAGTCTCCGGTGGAGGCGATACCGGGACCAGCCCCTGAATCAGCCGGCAGGCATTAATGCCGGCGATCAATCCCGCGGCTGTCGATTCGACATAGCCCTCGACCCCGCAGATTTGCCCGGCAAAGAACAGCGAGGGGCAGGTGCGGGTCTGGAGAGTGGGCAACAGGAGCTTGGGGGAGCAGATGTAAGTATTGCGGTGGATCTGGCCGAAACGCAGAAACTCCGCCTGTTCCAGGCCCGGGATCAGCCGGAAGACGCGCTTCTGTTCCGGGAATTTCAGATGGTTTTGGAAGCCGACCAGATTAAAGCTGTCCGCCATCTGGTTTTCCAGGCGAAGCTGCACGGCGGCATAAGGGCGGCGTCCCGCGCGGGGATCGACCAGGCCCACGGGCTTCATGGGGCCGAACCTCAATGTGTCGACGCCTCTTCGTGCCAGTTCCTCGATTGGAAGGCAGCCTTCAAAATATTTGGCCCTTTCGCACTCATGCAGCGGGGCGGACTCCGCGCCAATCAGGGCTTGATAGAAAATGAGATATTCATCCCGCGACATGTAGGCATTCAGATAATCCTCTCCCCCCTTGCCGTAACGCGAAGCCGAATAGAGTCTTGACCGATCCAGCGTGTCGACATCGACAATGGGCGAAATGGCATCGTAAAAGTAAAGATGTTGTGCGCCGGAAAATTCGGCTATCGATGCCGACAAAGCCGGAGAGGTCAGGGGGCCCGTTGCCACGATGCAGACACCCTCGTTTGGGAGTTGATGGATTTCTTCGCGCCGGACCTCGATGTTCGGGTGGCGCGCGATTTCCTCGGTCACCCGCCGGCAGAAACGATCGCGATCCACGGCCAGGGCATGTCCGGCGGGAACACTGACCTCATCGGCGATCTTCAACAGCAGGCTCCCCAGATGCCGAAGTTCCTGTTTAAGAAGATGGGGGGCCGACCCGGGCAAATTCGATTTCAGTGAATTGCTACAGACGAGTTCGCCAAGATATTCCGTTTTGTGCGCGGCGGTGGTGGATACCGGGCGCATTTCACAGAGCCGGACTCGGAGGCCGCGGCGTGCGATCTGCCAGGCAGCCTCCGGGCCAGCCAGGCCTCCGCCCAGGATAATCACATCGGGCCGCAATCCATCTCCGCTGTCCATTCCTGCAGATTCCAATCAGCCGCCGGCTCCCGGTCCCTGGTGAGAAAAGCGAGCTAAGGGCCACGAAGATGCTAAAACTCTCGGGCGAAATTACTCTCCCTCTCCGTTTTCTCTTCCTGAGTATGGAATACCCAGCTGCCTCATTTTGCGATAGAGATTGCTTCGCTCTATCTGCAGAGCTTGGGCCGCCCGACTTACATTTCCTTTATGTTCGGCCAGTTTCTGCAGAATGAATTCCCTCTCAAACCTATCCCGCGCATCCTCCAGGGAATCGAGCTCCCCTCGCTCGGCCGTCGCCAGGATCGTGCGACGGAGGATGGACTCCGGCAGATCAAAGACGTCCAGGCGCTGCTGGCGAGTCATGATTATGAGGCGTTCCATGATGTTTCTGAGCTCTCTTACATTCCCAGGCCAGGAATAGTTTTCAAGAGCGTCGAGGGCCCGTCGTGTTAAGGTCGGAGCTTTTCTGCCATATCTTGCGGCAAAATCATCCAGAAAGTATCGGGCCAGGGAAGTGATGTCCTCCCGACGTTCCCTTAACGAGGGGAGTTGGAATGGGATCACATTCAATCGATAGTAAAGATCTTCGCGGAAATTCCCTTCTTCTATCTCTCTCTCCAGGTTCTTGTTTGTAGAAGCGATCACCCGGACATCGACCTTCATGGATGCGGCACCTCCGACCGGCGTGAACCGCTGCTCTTCCAGCACGCGGAGCACCTTTGCCTGGGTCTTTGAACTCATGTCGCCTACTTCGTCCAGAAACAGCGTGCCGCCGTCAGCCTGGGCAAACTTGCCCTCTTTGTCCTCCGAAGCGCCCGTGAAGGAACCCTTCATGTGCCCAAAAAGTTCACTCTCAATGAGTTCTTCCGGTATGGCGGCGCAATTCATTTCCACGAACGGGTTGTCACAGCGCTGGCTGCGCATGTGGAGGAGATGGGCGACCAGTTCCTTCCCGGTCCCATTCTCCCCGAAGATCACCACTCTTCCGTTCGTGGGAGCTGCAAATTCGATCTGCTGGCGCAGGGCCTGCATGGGAACCGAATCGCCGATCATGACATATTTCTGTTCGATCTGCTCCCTGAGTAACCGATTCTGCTCCTCCAGGTTGTGTTGATGCAGGGCGTTCTTCACCACCAGGAGGGTCTTTTCCAGCGAGAGCGGTTTTTCCACAAAGTCAAAAGCGCCCAACTTCGTAGCGCGGACTGCCGTCTCAATGGATCCATGCCCCGATATCATTATTACGGTGCTGAGCGGGGAAACCTTGCTGATCTGTTCCAGGACCTGAAGTCCGTCGATTCCCGGCAGCCATATATCCAGAAGGATGACGGGAAAATCCCGGGCAGAGAGTAGGGTCAATGCTTCTTCGCCGCTGGATACGGCCAGCGCATCGAATCCCGCGTCTTCAAGAATCCCCCTCAGTGAAGATTGCACACCTTTCTCATCATCTACAATAAGGACCGAGCATCTATTCATAGTGAGTCATTGTGAGCTTTCCTCACGCAGCCGCCAAGGGCAAATCGATAGTGATTTTCGTTCCGAGCGGCGAATTGGGTTCCACGCGGATATATCCATGGTGGTCGGTGATAATCTGGCGCACGATCACCAGGCCCAAGCCGGTTCCTCCCTTGCGCGTCGAGAAGTAAGGAAGGAAGTAATTGTCCTGATAGTCTTTGGGAAAACCCTTGCCGGTATCGCTGATTTCGATGCGCACGGATGCTCCTTTGGTATCTAAGCTCGTGCGGATGCACAGGGTCTTGGCCCAGACACTGCCGGCCATCGCCTCGAGCGCATTGTCGATCAGGTTGATAAAAACGCGCTTCATCTGTTGCGGATCGATGCAGACTTTAGGCAGGCCGGTGGCGAGTTGTTTCTGGATGCGGACGTCCTGGATACGGCCGTTATAGAGAGCCAGAGCGGCGTCCAATACCCAGTGGAGATCGATTACCTCCAGTCTGATGCCGGGAAAACGAGCAAACTGCGAAAATTCATCAACCAGTCTTTTCAAGGAATCCGCCTCCTGGATGATCGATCGGATGCATTCGTCCAGGAGATTGCCAAAGTTGTTGAATTCGACTTGCCATGGCCCGCTGCCTGCGTCGGGAAGGGCAGCTTGCGAAACTCTCTTATAGCGATACAGTATCCGTTCAGCAGAGAGCTGAATGGGTGTCAGTGGATTCTTGATTTCGTGGGCCAGCCGGCGCGCCACTTCCTGCCATGCGGCCATCTTCTCCATCCGCAAGAGCTCGCTGACATCGTCCAGAACCACGACCCAGCCCGAGCGTTGATCCAGTCCGTCGATCAGAGGAGTCACCGTCGTCGCCAGCTGCATGGTCTTATCCGGGAAAACGAGCTCTATGTTCCGTACCACCGGTCCCAGCACGCTTGACTTGTTCAAAAGCATGCGCAGCGTTTCACTGGCCGGCGCCGGCACGACCTTTTCGATGTCGGCATCTTTGTATGGGCCTTGAACATCGAACATTTGCATGGCAGCACGGTTCATGGTGCGGATTTGGTATTGGCCGTTCAACGAAACCACGCCGGTGGCAATGGTTTGCAGAATCGTCTCGATATATCGCCTTCGATCTTCCGATTCAACGTTGGCGCGCCGCAGGGTATTCTGAGCAGCCTCTATCCGGTGTTTGTTCTCCTGCAGATCCCCGGTCATGCGGTTGAATGTGGCGACCAGGCTGTCCAGTTCATCAAAAGCTTCGCATTTTACGCGATACTCCAGATTCCCGGCGGAAACTGCAGCCGCGCCCTCGGCCAACGCCTGGATGGGGATGGTGATTCGTTTGGCCAGATACATAGCAAACCAGGAAAAGGCAAAAACAATCAGCAGGGTCGACAGCGCCATAATCAAAAGAAAGTTGAAGCGCAGCGGCGTTTGTTCTGTTTGCAGCTGCTCATAAACCCCGTAAGCTTCCTGAACCGAGTCAGCTTTGAAATGCATGCTCTGGGGATTGACCGTCTCGGTAAGGACTGCACCCACGACCGCGCCCTGCGGATCACGCAGGGGTGCCGCGGCGCGGGTGACCTCCTTCAGCGCATCATTGGGAGTGACGCGTTCCACCTGGAAGTTGGTCTGCCCCAGCAAAGTCTGCTCTACCAGAGTCGCGATCCAGGCTTTATGTGCTATGGGCGCCACCGGATGGCCCGATTCCGCCAATTGTCGGCCGCTCTGGTCAAAGAGCAGGATACTATCGAACTCATAATCGCTACGTAATCCCTGCAACTTCTGATCCAGATCTGATTTGCGTTCGGAAGACCAGAGATCTTCGGATTGGATAGAAGCCGCAATCTTTTCAGCCAGGCGTTTCTCGCGCAATTCGGCTTCCCGGTAATATTGGGTAGCGAGGGCTTTGCTGTACTCCATCATCTGAGCGCCGGGAGCGCTGAACCACTGGTTCATCGAAAAACTAATCAAACCATAGGCCAGAAAAAAAAGCAGCAAGGCGGGCAGCAGAGACAGTGCTATAAATGCGCGCACCATTTTGGATTTGAATCCGCTGCCGACCTGGCCGCTTTTCCGCTCGAAGTAGAGCTTGATCAGGTTCCGCCCCAGGATTGTGGCCAGGATCAGGAGCGCGAGCACAATAACCACGCGCGCCGTCAGGAGGAAAAGCGTCATCCGCACAAACCTCGGACTCCCCACCGAGGTCTGATTCAGGAAGACTTGTGCCGCAATCAGCACCATCAGAAAGACGATTGCCGCAATTACATAGCGGCGCAAGCGGGATTCGTCCTTCTTATCAGGAGTTATGAACCGGGATAGTAGGTTCATGGGTTTTGCCGTGAAAATGCCGCGTTCATGTCAGCATCTTAAGATAACCGTGGCAGTCGGCTCAACTCCCAAATGGGAGTCGGCGCCCTGGCGCCAAAAGCTCTGATTAGATCAACCGCATTTACCGGATTGACGAAAAGGGGGCTGGCATACTAGATTTCACTCTTAATCAAAGGAGAAAACGTGAGAATTTTGATTACTGGAGGCGCCGGCTTCATAGGTTCTTACCTTGCCGAGGCCTATCTGGCTCGAGGTGAGGAAGTCTATGTAATCGACGACTTGTCTACCGGAAGCCTGGAGAATATCAAGCCTCATCTGAAAAATCCCCGGTTTCATTTCGTCAACGATACTATTCTGAATCGCGACGCGATGCTTGAGCTCACGGGCATCTGCGACGTGATTGCGCACCTGGCGGCAGCGGTCGGAGTGCAACTGATCATCGAAGAACCTCTCAAATCCATCCACACCAACATCCTTGGGACCGAGATAGTCCTGGAACTGGCGAATAAGTTCCGAAAAAAGACCTTCCTGGCCTCAACTTCGGAGGTGTACGGGAGAAACTCTAAAGTCCCGCTCAAAGAGGATGACACGCGCATCTATGGTTCCACAGATGTGGCCCGCTGGAGCTATGCGGCTTCCAAGGCGATGGATGAATTTCTCGCCCTGGCTTACTACCGGACCAAAATGCTTCCTGTGATTGTCGCGCGCTTTTTCAATACGGTTGGCCCCCGTCAGACGGGGCGGTATGGCATGGTCATTCCACGCTTTGTGGGCCAGGCTCTGCGGAACGAACCAATCACGGTTTATGGAGACGGAAAACAGACGAGGAATTTCACCTACGTGGGCGACGTGGTAAAGGGAATCATGGCGCTCATCGACAGCCCGAAATCAGTGGGTGAGATCTTCAATATGGGCGGCGAGGGGGAAATTTCGATCAACGATCTGGCGCAAAAAGTGAAGGACCTTACCGGAAGCTCCTCACAGATCGAGCACATTCCCTATGAAAAGGCCTATCAGGAGGGATTCGAGGATATGGAGCGCCGGGTCCCCGATATCGCGAAGATAAAGAAATTCATTGGATTCGAAAACACCCATGACCTCGATGCCATCCTCGATAAAGTCGTCGAATACGAAAGACTCCGATAAAGAGGATGACGGCTTGCCATCAGTTGAAGGGAGGACCCAGCATGCCCCGATTTCTATCAGTGATCTCGATTCTGGCGTTAGGAGTGTTCGGCCTCGTAGCCCAGCAGCAATCCGCCGCGCCGCCCAAGGCCGAGCGTCAGCCCGGTCTCTATATGACTTTCGAGACCAGCATGGGAGACATCCGCTGCAGGCTTTTTGAAAACGAGACCCCTCTGACGGTTAGAACCATTGTGGGTCTTGCGATCGGCAAAATCTCCTATGTGGACCCCAAAACCAAACAAAAGGTTACCGGCAAGCGCTTTTACGATGGCCTTACCTTCCACCGAGTCATCCCAAGTTTCATGATTCAGGGCGGCGATCCCCTGGGTACCGGTATGGGTGATCCGGAAGGGCCCGGGTTTCCCTTCAAAGATGAATTTGTTCCTTCGTTGCGGTTTGATGTCCCGGGGCGACTGGCGATGGCCAACGCCGGGCCGACGACCAATGGGAGCCAGTTCTTCATCACTGAAGTGCGCACCGCCTATCTGAACGACCTGCACACTATTTTCGGCCAGTGCGAGGACCTGCCTGTGGTAAAGGCGATCGCAAGAGTTCCCGCCAAGGATGAGATGCCCGTAACTCCGGTCGTGATCAAGCGTGTATCGGTCGAACGCGTGGGGCCCAAGCCGGCCGATGCCCCCGAGGATGGCGCTCCCGCCGGCAAGTAGCAGGGGTTGCCCCGGGCGGATTGCAACTCCTCCCTTGCGGTTGCGGGCCCCGGCATCGTACAATTCGGGCTCCGCTTGAGCTGAGTCTCAAGCCTGCAACCCCGTATGGGATCCGGAGAGGTGTCCGAGTGGTTGAAGGAGCACGCTTGGAAAGCGTGTGTAGGGGTAACCTTACCGCGGGTTCGAATCCCGCCCTCTCCGCCAGCAAAAAACCAAACCGCAGAGGCGCTGAGACCAAAGTATCCAAATATTTCTCTGCGCTTTTGCGACTTTGCGGTGAAAATGTGTATTCCTGCCTCAGGAATTCTCATCCGGTCAACAAAGCGGGGACAGGCAATGCACTGAAAACTGGAAGGCGAAAATCAGAATGACCAGCCAACCTTCAAATTCACAATAGTCTGCCCTTCGGAGGTGTCTGCGCTTTTCCCCCACAGATACACCGGTCCGATTTGCATTTCCGCGGTAAGCCCCATCTTCATTGAGAACTTATACCCCAGGAATCCCCCTGCGCGTGTGCCTACCAGATATGCTATCGGGTTTTCGATCTGAGCGCCCACGCCAACATATCCGGCATCCGCGCCCAGCATCAGGCCATGTGCGAAAGAGCCGATTAGGTAGTAGCGGAATTGTCCCCCTACTTCCCCGATATTACAGGTTTTGCCTTCATCGGTTATCCTGCCCGCGCCCAGTATTGCGGCCACGCTCATTTTGGGGGCCAGCCGCAACTCGCCAGTCAAATGAAGTTCCGGATTCAACAGATGAAAGGGGGAGATTGTAATCGATCCCAGGCGCGGTGGTGCCGCTTCTTCGGCGTGGATCGAGACAAGAGAAGCGAGAAGAAACCCTAAAACGATAAATGAACGCACCAAAGGGCTGCTACGTTGCATATTTGAAGATTTATCATCCTCAGTTCAAGGGCAAAAGGCTACTATAATAATAGTCCAAATCCGCCGGCAAATCAATGCGGAAGCAACCGCATGCCAGGTGCTCGTGTTCGTAGTTATAGTAACGTATGCCGATTGTGGTAGGCTGTTGTCTTTGGCAGGCGCCCACGGCACCCGCGCCTGTGGCCCAGATCTGCCGGGCAAGGAGACAGCCCCAGGCCGAATTGCCGGCTTGCCGGGCTCGGAATGAACCTCGAATTGAGGAGAATATGTGGCCGCCAGCGCTTCAGTCATAAAACTCAACTGTGAAAAATACCGGCTCGCGAATGGTCTGGAAGTGATCCTTCTGCAGGACCATCGTTTGCCGCTCGTGGCAGTGAACGTCTGGTACCATGTGGGTCCGGCCAACGAACGTCCGGGGCTGACCGGCTTCGCTCATCTTTTCGAGCATATGATGTTTGAAGGATCCAAGCATGTCGGGGCCAAGGCGCATTTTCAATATCTGGAAGCGGCCGGCGCGAGCGATATCAACGGGACTACCGATTTCGATCGCACCAACTACTTTGAAACCCTCCCCTCCAACCGACTCGAACTGGCGCTCTGGCTTGAAAGCGACCGCATGGGATTCCTGCTGGACACACTGGATGATGCCATGCTCGAGAATCAGCGCGACATCGTGCGCAACGAGCGGAGACAGAGCATTGAAAGCGCACCGTACGGCCTGGTTCANGAGGACCTGTTTCATCAGCTCTACCCCAGAGAGCACCCGTACTATGCCTCGGTTATAGGCTCTCACGCGGACATTGAAGGAGCGCAACTCTCGGATGTGAGGGAATTCTTCAGGCTATACTATGCCCCTAACAATGCCTCGCTGGCGATCGTGGGAGATATCGATGTTGCCAGGGCCCGGGCACTGGTCGAGAAATACTTCGGGCCGATCCCCTCGGGCCCCAAGACGCCGGCGGTGGAAGTAGCGACACCGCCGATTACCTCGGAAAGACGCTCCATCGTCCGAGATCAGGTCGAACTGCCCCGGGTCTACATGGCTTGGCATACTGACGCCATTTTCACCCAGGGAGACGCTGAGTGTGATCTGGCCGCGAGGATAATCGGCGGGAGCAAGGCCAGCCGTCTATATAAGAGCTTGGTGTATGAAAAGCGCCTCGCCCAGGACGTTTCAGCGGAGCAATATTCATTGGCCCTGGGATCGATATTTACCATCGAGGCTACCGCAAAACCGGGCGTCAAGCCGGAAGACCTCGAAAAGTGCATCGACGAGGAATTGGAGGAATTGCGGAAGAAGGGACCGACTGCCACCGAGTTGAAGGGCGCGAGAAACACAATAGAAACCGCCATCATTCGGGGGCTGGAAACACTTGGCGGTTTTGGTGGGGTTGCCGACCGGCTGAATCAATACAACCATTTCCTGGGAGACCCGGAGTCCTTCGCGAGGGACCTGGAGCGATACCGGCATGCCACGCGCGCGTCCCTCCGGGCCATAGTCAGGAAACGATTGAACCGGAACACCCGGGCTGTTGTTTATGGAGTGCCGGGCCAAAAGGTCATCCGTGATGTCCCCAAAATGGAGCACCCGCCAAGTCCGCCGCTGCCTCCGGACTCCCATCCCCAGGATCAGGAATGGAGAAGGCAACCGCCCCCGCCCGGGCCGGCTTCGCCTATTAACCTGCCGGTGCCCCAACTGTTCAAGCTCGCCAATGGCTTGACGATCCTGCTCGTACAGCAACACAAATTGCCTATCGTATCGGCGAACATGATAGCTCTGAGCGGGAGTGACCGGAATCCAAAGGACCGGCCGGGACTTGCCTCTTTCACCGCCGAGATGCTGGACGAAGGAACCAGCAAACGCTCTTCACTGGAAATTGCCATAAATGCGGATCACCTGGGAGCTTCATTTTCGACCGGTTCTTCAGTGGATTTGTCCTATCTGGCGCTTCGAGTGTTGAAAAAGAATGTCGACGCGGCTTTCGAGCTCGCTTCCGACCTGCTTCTGAATGCATCCTTTCCTGCGGAGGAAATTGAGCGGCTGAGGCACGACCGCCTGACCCACATCCTGCAGCAGAGAGATAATCCCAATATTCTGGGGACGAAAGTCTTCTTCGACGTGATTTACGGTGCATCGCATCCCTATGGCCACATGGAGGTGGGCACGGAGGAATCCAACCAGGCTATCGGACGCGATGAATTGATCCGATTCCGGCAAGCGGGCTACTTTCCGGCCAATATGGCTTTGGTGGTGGCCGGCGATATCGCCCCAAGGCGGCTGTGCAACTTGTGCGAAAAGTACCTTGGTGGCTGGCGCCAGCAAGGAGATTCACTCATCATACCGGCCGTTGACAATCCGCCACGGCGTAGAATTGTGATCGTGGAAAAGCCCGAGTCTATGCAGACCACGCTGCGAATCGGACATGTCAGCGTGGCCCGGGCCAATCCCGATTGTGTGGCCATCGATGTCATGAATACTATGCTGGGCGGACTCTTTTCCAGCCGCATCAATATTAATCTCCGGGAAAAACACGGCTTCACTTATGGCGCCTCCTCCACCTTTGCCTTCAGGCGCGGGCCCGGCCCTTTCCTCATAGGGACCAGCGTTCGCGCCGATGTCACGGCCCGCGCAGTCACAGAGATCTTTAGGGAAATTGATCGGATGCGCGAATCGGAACCGACGCCGGCGGAACTGGCGCTGGCCAAGGACTCGATGTCGAGATCTCTTCCCAGCATGTTCGAAACCACGCCGCAAGCCACCTGGAGTGTTGGCCAGCTGTTTGTCCACGGCTTGCCTATCGATTACTATCGTGCCCTCCCGGACATGATTGAAGGTGTTTCGGCAACCGGAGTCCGCAGCGTCGCTGAGAAGCATTTGAAGCCCAAAGAGATGGTGGTCATCGCGGTTGGGGAACGGACTCGAATCGAGCGTGAATTGGAAAAGCTGGACCTTGGTCCGATCGAAATCCGCGACTCCAGGGGAGAGAGTATCCGTTGAAGGTGGAAACCTTGGCCATATAGGCCGTTCATGGTAGATTTTTTAAGTCATGAATCTAAATATCAAAATTCGTGGGGAAACGCTCAATGTCACGCGGGAGATTCTGGACCGCTATAACATCCCGGGACCGCGTTACACCAGTTATCCCACCGCTCCAGAATGGTTGGACTCCTTTGGGCCGGANGATTTTGAGTGTGAACTACGGGCATCCAATTCGGCTCAACCGGTGCGGCCGCTGTCTCTATATATGCACCTTCCGTTTTGCGAGCGGCTCTGCCTTTTCTGCGGCTGCAATGTAGTCATAAACCGGAATCACCAAGTTTCCTACCCGTACCTCGAAAAGCTGAAGTGGGAGATCGCCCAGATTGCGGACAGATTGGATACCACCAGGCCTGTGGTCCAATTCCACTGGGGAGGCGGAACCCCGACTTATCTTTCAGCGACTCAGTTGGAGGACCTTTTTCTCTTCACTCGGGAGCGTTTCTCTCTGGCGCAAGAAGCGGAAATAGGCATCGAAATTGATC
>JGI20214J51088_10001875_pt1 | contig 14225 bp, 16 predicted proteins | sample WetSurMetagenome_FD_51088 | JGI IMG/M metagenome (IMG submission 51088) | reverse complement strand
TATTTCCCCGTNGGGGATAAACCGCTCTGACAGGAAAATAATTTCATATCTTTATAATATAATTCTGCTCGCTGCATGAGTTATGTAATTGACTTTTTGGACGATTTCATCAGCCTGCTTTTTCCCCGGCTTTGCTATGCCTGTGGTAATCATCTAATGAGAAATGAGAACCTTATTTGTACTGAATGTTATGTTGCAATTCCCCGGACTAATTATCATAGTATTAAAGATAATCCTGTTGAACAGCTATTTTGGGGGAGATGCATGATTGAAAGGGCAGCCGCATTTTCTTATTATAATAAAGGCAGCCGTATCAGGAAACTGATTCATAATTTGAAGTATAAAGGCATAAAGGAGTTAGGTTTTGAGTTAGGCAGAATATATGGTCTGTCTCTTAAAGCATCCGGATTTACTGACGATATTGATCTGATAATACCAGTTCCGCTTCATCCTTCAAAAAAAAGACTGAGAGGATTTAATCAGAGCGAGATTATCTCCAGGGGAATAGCCGATGCTACAGGATTATCTGTAGATTTTGATACCCTGGAACGAAAGGCTGTGTCGGCGACACAGACTAAACGATCGAGATATGAAAGATGGACAAATGTCGAGGGCATTTTTCAAATAGCAGAAGTCACGTCAATAACAGGAAAACATATATTGCTCGTAGATGATGTAATCACTACCGGATCAACAATAGAATCGTGCACAATTGAACTTCTTAAGCTTGAAGGAGTTAAGGTAAGCGTTGTAGCTTTAGCATTTGCAGTGGTATAGAGAGCTTATTCTCCTTTTTTTATCACTCTTTTGGGATTTTTATTCATGAAATCTTTCCAGCTGTTATACGATTTTTCCTGAGTTGGTTTATTTGTCTGGTAAAAATGACACAGTGCCGCCGCAAGACCATCGGTGGCATCAAGCTTTATTTCAGTCAGATTGAATTTCAGGATATGCATGAGCATTGAAGCAACCTGTTCCTTTGAGGCTGCACCCTGACCAGTGATAGACATTTTTATCTTTCTGGGGGCATATTCAAAGATAGGCAATGATCTTGATAAAGCAGCNGCTATAGCGGCTCCCTGTGCTCTTCCCAGTTTCAGCATCGATTGAACATTTTTACCGTAAAAAGGTGCTTCAATTGCCAGTTCATCGGGATGGTATTCATCAATAATGCCGATTGTTCTTTCAAAAATATGTTTCAGTTTGAGATAATGATCTTCATATTTTGAAAGTTCAATTGATCCGATAGTAATTAATACCGGTGTCGTACCGGAAGTTTTGATAACTCCATAGCCTGTGATGCTGGTACCTGGGTCAATACCCAGAATTATCCTCTCCTTTGGTTTGTCTTTCAAATTAATTCTACTGTTGAAAATGCATTATTTATTTCACAAAGGTACGCAAAGTCACGAAAGTTNCCGAGAGCCATTGAGACAATATCACTGGAGATCACAAAGGAGAAAATCAAAAATTATTTATTGAGGATATAAGCATTATTGCTTTTTCCGCTCTTCTCGGAAAATATTGTTGCAGATTGTTTCCCAACAAATAATCCTCTTGCTGATACATTTCCATGTTCAAGATAGTATATCGATTCCTTAAGGCATCCCTCCGATCTGTCGTTCCAGTCGTGTGTAACATCATCAGCGACATATCTGGCAGGAGCAATGCCTTCATAAAAATCACCCTGCTTAGCTGAGTTAACAAGTGAGAAGGTAATAGGCCAGAATATATAAGCCGGATTATTATTAGGATAACCAAATCCATTCATTCCAACAGGTTTTCCGTTTGTTGTATCACCGATAGTTATTACATTAAGGCCGGGCTTCAATCCGTTGATGAAATCTTCACTGGCCGAGGCTGTCCCTCTTGTTGTTATGACAACCAGTCGGGAGATGTTCAGTGGAGCGGCTACAGATGTAAATTTAAATGATCTGTTATAATCTTGATATTTGTCGTTATATGTAAGCGTAAGAAAAGTGGAGTTAAATTTGGCAGCCCCGGCAACATAGCTTGCCATGTTTGTCAATACACTGATATCACCTCCTCCGTTATATCTTAAATCTACAATAAGATCTTTTATATTGTTCTGGCTGAAGTAAGTAAATGCGCTAAGCAGCTCCTGGTTTGATATAGTAATGAACTGGTCAAAAACCAGATGCCCGGTTATCCCTGATTTCAGGTGCAGGGTATCAGCAAGAATCACAGTATTTAATGTAAAAGATTTTTTTGTTGAAATAATAGTCGAATCTTTACCGGCTGGTGTCTGAAAAAGGAAAGTATTGGTTATACCCGCTGTCGATTTGCCAATCAGGTTTGAGTATGCGGTAGCATCTCTTGCTATAAAGATCGGAGCCAGGTCAGTGCCATTGAGTTTCTTTACGATCCATCCTCTTCTGACTCCCTTGCTATATAAGGGTGATTGGGAATAGATCTGAGCAATCCGGACCTGGTTGGAAAGGTCAAGACCCAAACTGATCCCATGTCCGACAAAACTACCCGTAGCCTGAGCAACATACTCATCATAAGTCTGAATGAAACTCCACCTGTCAAGAGTATTATATCTCATTGCTTCAAGAAGTGTATATGGATCCTTATAATCAGTTGCGACAACAGCAGGCATAAGGTTATACCAGAAATAATATTCATTCATTACATAATATAGAGTGTCTCTGGCATTTTGATCCACAATCTGGGAGTCAGATNNTTTGACATCTTTTTTACAGGAACTTAATCCAATNATTGTCAGNAAAAAAAGGATAACTAACTTTTTCATGTTTGTGTTGATAAAAACCATTCTATATAACAATTAAACAACTTCATTTGATCGCATGGATTGAATTAAGATCCCCGATATAATAAATATTAATCCCAAAGGTGTTGTATAATAAACGTGTTCATGTAAAAAAAAGTGTATAAAGACCAGAGAAAGAAAGGGGGCAAGGTAAACCAGATTGCTTACTTTATCTGTTGTTGAAGCCAGCTGAAGAGCTTTCAGCCAAAAGAAAAAGGTTATTCCCATTTCAAATATGCCAACATAAACTGATGCCAGCGCTCCTGTCCAACCTGATCCGGTATTCCATTTCCCGGTAAGTACCACTGTAATAATCAGGAAAATAGAACCAAAAATAAAATTAAGAAGAAGTTTAACACCTTCATCTCTTTTGTCTTTCACATTTAGTATAAAATAGAACGCCCAGAATATTGAAGATCCCGTAGCCAGTATTACTCCACTGATATTTGCGTGCCCGCTTTCAAAAAGCTTTCCCTGAGAAGAAATTACATAGACTCCGACAAAACTTATAANCAGGGCANTATAGCTTTTCTTTTCAATTTTNTGTTTAAGAATCGGGACAGAAAGNAAAACAAGAATTATAGGCCAGATCATATTAAGAGGCTGGGCAACCTGTGCCGGAAGTAACTGGTATGCCTTAAGCAGGATAAGGTAGTAGAGAAATGGATTTATTAAGCCAAGTATAGCCGAATTTAGAAGTTCATTTGGTGTTGTCAAACGGACCAGATGGAATTTCTTCTCTGCTATGACTATTATCAGTAAAACGAATGTTGATGTAACTGATGCAATAGAGAGCATTGGCAGAATATCTATTTCTGCCAGACCAGTTTTAAAAGCTGTTGGAATTGTTGACCAGAACAGGATAGCCAGACCGGCATAAATGTAAGATTGACGGTTTTTGTCCATAACAATTTTGAAGTAAGAATAACGAACATTCGATTGTTGAATGCANAATGAATACTTCTTANTTCGTTGTTCGTTTGTTCTTCATTCGTCATTCATTAAGCTCACTCATCTTCTTGTTGTTGCCCCCATCCCGATAGCTATCGGGACCCCCTAAAGGGGGGCAAATGTGGAGGAATTTACTCTATCATTTCAAATCCCGTATATGGAACCAGTGCCTTCGGAATCTTTATACCTGCTTCGGTCTGGTTGTTTTCGAGTATAGCAGCAACAATTCTTGGCAAAGCGAGTGCACTGCCATTCAGAGTATGTGCCAGACGTGTCTGTTTATCTCCTTTTTCTTTAAACCGGCACTTCAACCTGTTTGCCTGAAATGATTCAAAATTTGAAACTGAACTTACTTCAAGCCATCTTTTCTGAGCAGCCGACCAGACCTCAAAATCGTATGTAAGTGCCGATGTAAAGGACATATCACCTCCGCAAAGTTTTAATATACGGTATGGCAGTTCAAGTTTGGAAACAAGACCTTCAACATGCTTGACCATTTCATCAAGAGACTCATAAGAATGATCGGGGTGAGCGATCCTTACAATTTCAACTTTATCGAACTGGTGAAGACGGTTGAGGCCTCTTACGTGAGCTCCCCAGGAACCTGCTTCTCTTCTGAAGCAGGGAGTATAGGCAATATTCTTTATTGGAAGCTGATCAGCGCTGAGTATTACATCCCTGTAAATATTTGTAACCGGTACTTCGGCAGTAGGGATCAGATAGAAATTATCGAGTGTTGCATGGTACATTTGGCCTTCTTTGTCGGGTAACTGACCTGTGCCAAACCCGGAATCTTCATTTACCATTATAGGTGGCATAATTTCCTGATAACCCGCCTTTTCTCCTTCATCAAGAAAAAAACTGATGAGTGCTCTCTGAAGTTTTGCCCCCTTGCCTTTGTAAACGGGGAAACCAGCTCCCGTAAGCTTAATTCCAAGGTCAAAATCAATAATATCGTACTTCTTTATGAGATCCCAGTGAGGAAGGGCAGTATCAGGTAAAGTCAACATTTCTCCATCACAGCGAACAATTTTGTTATCATCGGCCCCATGACCTGGAGGAACGGATTCGTGTGGCAGGTTTGGCAGCCTGACAATCTCATTTCGAAGATCATTGTCAATAGGTATTATTTTATCTGAAAGGGATTTAATTTCCTCTTTAAGCGAATATGTCTTTTCCTTTGCAGCCTCAGCTTCTTCCTTTTTGCCAGCCTTCATCAGAGAACCTATTTCTTTTGAGATCCGGTTCATTTCTCCCTGCATAGCGTCGGTTCTGGATTGTATTTCGCGTCGCNAAGAATCCAGAACAACAATACGGCTGATTATATCTTCAGCTTCGAAGTTTTTGATTTTCAGCCGCTCAATGATGAATTCTTTTTTTTCGCGGATAAGATTAATTGCTAACATAGTAAGATGTGGTTTAATAAAAAAGCAGGCCATATGCCTGCTGTAAAAATATCAAAAAACTCCCGATATTGCTTTTCTGCGACAGAAAAGAATTTCGGGAGCCGTTATCTTTTAAGAAAACAGTTTACTCTGTAGCCGGTTTAACTGATACGTAAGTCTTGTTATCTTTTTTCCTTTTAAACTCAACTTCTCCATCGGTAAGTGCGAAAAGAGTATGATCTTTTCCCAGTCCAACATTAATACCCGGATTATGTTTGGTTCCTCTCTGGCGAACAATNATGTTGCCTGCTTTGGCTGTCTGGCCACCGAATAGCTTCACTCCCAATCGTTTACTTTCAGAATCGCGACCGTTACGTGAACTTCCTGCCCCTTTCTTATGTGCCATAATTCTATATTATTATTTGCTTAAACTTTGTATTGATTATTTCTTGCTTTTGGTGCTCTTTATTGCAGCAGGCTTCTTCTCAGCCGGTTTCTTCTCTGCAACTTTTTTTGAAGCTGTCTTTTTAACAGGAGCTTCTTCTTTTTTAACAGCAGGTTTTTTTACGGCTTTTTTAGCTTTCGTTGTTTCTTCAACAACTACTTCTTCAGCTGGTTTTGATTCAGCTTTTTTAGGTGCAGCTTTCTTTGGAGCATTTACCCCATTAATACTGATAATTTCAATTTCAGTAAAATTCTGGCGATGTCCGTTTTTNACCCTGTAACCTTTTTTTCTCTTCTTTTTGAAAACTATTACCTTTTCACCTCTGATTTTATTATCGAGGATCTTCCCTCCAACGACTGCATCTTTTATTGTAGGTTCTCCGATGGTAATTTTACCTTCATCTTCAATTAAAAGTACTTTGTCAAATTCAACTTCTTTCCCCTCTTCAAACTCAAGCCTGTGAACAAAAATCTTTTTGCCATTCTCAACTTTAAACTGCTGGCCTGCAATTTCTACGATCGCGTACATGTTGTCTCTTTTTTACGTTACTCCGTGAGGCGTATATAATCATATGATCATATAACTTTCAATTGCCCCTGCGGATTTATCCAAAATTGGACTGCAAAGATATAAAAATTAGATTATTTACAAACCAATNCGGCTATTTTTTTACATCTCAGTTTATATCAGCAGCAGAATTACCTGAGTATTTAATATTTCCCCTTCTTTCTACTTTGACAAATTGGACTACTAACTGATTTTTCTCCTTTATTACCCCTACCCTAAAGGGTGAAAGGAGAAAAATCTACCTGTTCCCTTCAGGGATTAAGGGTAAAAACAGGTAGATTTTTCAAATGTGTCAAAGTAGAATTCTCTTAAATGAACAAAGCGGTGGAATTTATTGTATGGATGTTGATAAAAAAGAATATTCTCACTCTAAGTGTTAGTGCTAATATCTTTATATTTGTCAAAGACAATAAAATCCCGGGTATTCCTTTGGCGCATAAACATTTGATATGAAGAGAGTAAAGCTAAAAGTAATGGGTATATCATACAGTCAGACTCAGTCCGGAGCTTATGCGCTGATATTGATCGAAGAAAATGGAGACAGACGAATTCCTATNATTATCGGAGGCTTTGAAGCACAGGCTATTGTAATAAAACTTGAGAATCTCGATCCTCCCCGTCCGCTTACACATGATCTCTTTAAGAAATTTGCCGATGAATTTGATATCTCAATTACTGAAGTAATGATCTACAAACTTGAGGAGGGNGTATTCTTCTCAAAACTAGTTTGCAATAACGGAGTTAAGGAATGTTCAATTGACAGCCGTACTTCAGATGCAGTTGCGATAGCACTTAGATTTGGATGTCCTATATTCATAACGGAAGAAATTCTAAAGAAAGCAGGAATAATAGTCAATCCTGCCGATAGTGAGATATCATCCGTAAGCGAAGTAGAAAACTTCTTCGAACCCGAAAAAACAAAATATGACACTTATTCCGATGAAGAACTTTATAAAATGATTGACGAAGCAATAAAAACGGAAGATTATGAACGGGCTGCTGCTGTGAGGGATGAGATCGAGAAAAGGAAGAAAAAATAGGTAAATCCCATTACCCCTTTTTAAATAATTATTTATAAACTAATTCTACTGAAATTCTAATGAAAAGAACATTATTACTAGCTATTTTATATGTCTTTGNTATCAGNAGTTCTTTCGCAAAGGAGTATAAGATTTCTTCGCCCGACAACAAGATATCACTCACGGTTAATGTGGGGAATGATATAAAATGGTATGCTACAAGAGAAGGTAAAGAGATTTTAAGCAATTCAAAAATTGCCNTGATCCTTAAAAATGGAAGGATACTTGGGGAAAATGAAAAAGTCAGAAAAGCNACTNTCAGCAAGCTGAATGAGATTATCAGGCCGGTTGTTGCAAATAAGAAATCAGAGATCACAGATAACTGCAATATCCTTTCAATCAATTTCACTTCGGGTTTTGCTCTTCAGTTCAGAGCTTATAATGATGGTGTTGCATACAGATTCGAAACTTCATTCAAAGATGAGATCATTGTAAAAGATGAGATCTCGGACTTTGTTTTTCCGGAAGGATCTCATTCGTGGTATCCCCTTGAAACCAGTTTCATGTCGCATAACGAAAGAACATTTATCTATTCTTCCCTCGATACACTTGTCGATAAGCACCTGGCAAGCCTGCCTGCACTGTTTCAGGTAAACGGAGTTGATGTTCTTATAACTGAATCGGATATTGAGGATTACCCAGGAATGTGGCTCGTTGGCGGTGGATCGGGAAAGATATCAGCAACATGGTCGAGATTTCCTGAAACTGAAAAACTTGTTCAGGACCGTGACTTATTTATAGCCAGCACAAAAGACTACATAGCGAAAACGAAGGGTACTCGTACTTTCCCATGGAGGGTATTTGTTGTTGCTNCAAATGATGTTAAATTACTCGAAAGCGACCTGGTATATAAACTTGCTGCACCAAATAAAATTGAAGATACAAAATGGATCAAACCCGGGCATGTTGCCTGGGACTGGTGGAACGCAAACAATCTGTATGGTGTTGATTTCAGGGCTGGCATAAACAACGACACATATAAATATTATATCGATTTTGCCGCAAAGAACGGGATTGAATATGTTATTCTGGATGAGGGATGGTACCCTTTGGGAAATGTACTTGTCTCGGTGCCTGATATTAATGTCCCTGAGTTGTGCAGCTATGCCGAAAGCAAGCATGTCGGCATTATTTTATGGGTTGTATGGAAAACCTTCTGGGACAAGATTGATGAAGCTATAGCTCTTTATGAAAAATGGGGCGTAAAAGGGGTCAAGGTTGATTTCATGCAAAGAGATGATCAGAAAGTTGTTAACTTCTACCTTGAAGCCGCGCAGAAAACTGCAGAACATCATCTGCTCATTGACTTCCATGGAGCTTATAAACCTGATGGTATTGGACGTACCTGGCCTAATGCACTCACACGCGAAGGGGTTAAAGGAATGGAAAATGACAAGTGGAGTAAAGGGATTACGCCTGCGCACGATGTAACTCTGCCATTTACAAGGATGATTGCCGGGCCAATGGATTATACCCCGGGAGCACTTGTTAATATGGATAAAGCGAATTTCACTCCGAATTTTACCAGGCCCGCAAGCCAGGGAACAAGGGCACACCAGGTAGCTTTATATGTAATATATGAAAGTCCATTACAAATGCTGGCCGACAGTCCTTCAAACTATATGAAAGAACAGGAGACTACAGATTTTATTGTTAAAATACCTGTTGTCTGGAATGATATTATTGGTATTGATGGTAAAGTGGGGGAATACATTTTAATCGCCAGACGGTCAGGTAAAGAATGGTTTGCAGGAGCTCTCACGAACTGGACAGCCCGCGATATGGATCTTGATCTCTCATTCCTTCCTGCCGGGAAATATTCAATGGATATATTTCAGGACGGTATTAACGCCGACAATTACGCTGGTGATTATAAACGTGTGAAAACCAGTGTAAAATCGGGTGATAAAATTAAGATTCACCTTGCTCCGGGAGGAGGTTGGACTGCAAGAATTTCACCCGAATAACGAACTAAAGTTACAGGAATGAAGCAATATCTTGATCTGCTTGATCATGTAATTAACACCGGTATTGAAAAGAAAGACAGGACCGGTACAGGAACAATCAGTGTATTTGGTTATCAGATGAGATTTAATCTCGAAGAAGGATTTCCTGTGCTGACAACTAAAAAACTGCATCTTAAGTCAATCATTCACGAGTTACTCTGGTTTATTTCAGGAGATACAAATATAAAATACCTGGCCGATAATGGAGTAAAGATCTGGAACTTATGGGCTGATAAAGATGGAAATCTGGGTCCGGTATACGGTTATCAATGGCGTTCATGGCCTGCTGAAGGTGGTAAAAGGATAGACCAGCTGAGTAATGTTATCAGCTCTGTAAAAAAGTCACCTGACTCGAGACGACATATTGTTTGCTCATGGAATGTAGGCGAACTGGATAAGATGGCTCTACCTCCATGTCATATTTTATTCCAATTTTATGTAGCAGGGGGGAGGTTATCGTGTCAGCTTTACCAGAGGAGCGCTGATATCTTTATTGGAGTGCCATTTAATATTGCTTCCTATTCCCTTCTGACACTTATGGTTGCTCAGGTGACCGGTCTGAAGCCCGGAGATTTTATTCATACGCTTGGTGATGCGCATATTTACCTGAACCATATTGAGCAGGTGAAACTACAAATGAAAAGGGAACCATATAAACTGCCAAAGATGATTATTAACCCCGCTGTAACTGATATATCAGGATTCAGATATGAGGATTTCAATTTGACTGATTATATTTCCCACCCACATATTAAAGGTGATATTTCAGTATAATATTTAAAGTATGATATCAATAATAGTTGCTGTCTCTGAAGACTGGGGAATAGGAAAGGATAATGAGCTTTTGTGGCATATTTCCGAAGATCTGAAAAGATTTAAAAGGCTGACTTTGGGGAATACAGTTATAATGGGAAAAAAAACCTGGGAATCTTTGCCCAGGAGACCTCTGCCAGGAAGGAAGAATATTGTTCTTACAGATAAACCGGCGGAGATAATCGACAATGCTGTTACGGCATATTCTCTAAATGACGCTTTAACCAAATGTGACCCAGTTGAAGAAATATTTATTATAGGAGGCGGCAGCATATACCGGCAGTTTATGCCATTGGCTGACAGGCTATTTATTACTCATGTTCACAGGAAAGCACCAGCAGATATCTATTTCCCGGAGATTGACCTGAACTTATGGGAAATCACAGAAAAAGAGGAGTTTATTGCCGGTGGAGAAAATGAGATACCCTATACATATACTATTTACAAAAGAACTGGTCGTTAATTTTCGTATTTTGGTTGCAGGGTATAGATCCTGATTTCGTTTTTCAGGATTATTAATGGAACCCCTCCAGGGTTCAAACTCTGTAAAAATTTTGACAATCTAGTATTGATGAAACGACTCCGTGGTTTCCCCTGGAAGCGCTGTACATACAATATGAACCGCGGAGCGGTTCCATCAATAATAGACGAAGATTTAGCCAAAAAAAAAGAACCCCGGAGGGGTTCCATTATTTAGATATCATATCATGAATTAAGATGCTTTCAACACCTTGAGATTTATCCTTTCGAGTTTTCTGTTAGCGTAGTCGATGGTGATTTCAAGCTCATTTGTTTCAACTGATGGCATTTCAAACATAGCATCAAGCATAATAGTTTCACATATTGATCTGAGACCACGGGCCCCAAGTTTAAACTCAATTGCTTTATCGACAATATAATCAAGCACCCCATCACCGAAAGTAAGATCAATATTATCCATCCTGAACAATTTGATATACTGTTTCACCAAAGCGTTTTTAGGTTCTGTGAGAATCGCTCTCAGAGCGCTACGGTCGAGGGGATTGAGATGCGTCAGAACTGGTAACCTTCCGATAATCTCCGGAATAAGACCATATGATCTAAGGTCTTGTGGCGCAATATATTGAAGCAGATTATCCTTATCCACTTTTTCACGGATCTTTGAAGCCCCAAAACCGACGATCTGTGTATTAAGTCGTTGTGCAATTTTTTTATCGATACCTTCAAAAGCTCCGCCGCAAATAAACAGAATATTTTTTGTGTCGACAGGTATCATCTTTTGTTCGGGATGTTTTCTTCCACCCTGAGGCGGAACATTTACAATAGAGCCTTCCAGTAATTTCAGAAGTCCCTGTTGTACACCTTCCCCTGATACATCGCGGGTAATTGATGGGTTATCGCCTTTTCTGGCAATTTTGTCAATTTCATCAATAAAAACGATACCTTTTTCAGCAGCTTTGACATCATAATCGGCATTTTGCAAAAGCCGTGTCAAAAGGCTCTCAATATCTTCACCAACGTAACCTGCCTCAGTAAGCACTGTTGCATCAACTATTGTAAAAGGAACATGTAGCATTTTTGCAACAGTTCTTGCCAGAAGAGTCTTACCAGTACCGGTTTCACCAACAAGGATGATATTTGATTTTTCAATTTCAATATCCTCCGCATCAGGCTTTTGCATTAGCCTTTTATAGTGATTATAAACAGCAACTGCAATAATCTTCTTAGCCATATCCTGACCAATTACATACTGGTCGAGAAAATTCTTGATTTCTGTTGGTTTGAGAAGATTAATTGTGTCAAAAGGAACATTCTTTTTGCTGCCAAGCTCTTCATTCATTATACTGTGAGCCTGTTCAATACAATGATCACAGATATGGCCCTCGAGACCAGCAATAAGCATGTTAGCCTCTTTCTTGGTTCTGCCGCAAAAAGAACATTTATCCATTAAAATTATTTTTGAGTTTTCACCAGAATCTCATCGATCATTCCATAATCTTTGGCTTCCTGGGAAGTCATCCAATGATCTCTGTCAGAATCTTTTTCAACTTTTTCAACAGGATTACCCGAGTGAAATGCAATTATTTCATACAGCTCCCTTTTCAGCTTCATGATCTCCCTCGCCTGGATCTCTATATCGGATGCCTGGCCTTCGAATCCTCCAGCAGGCTGATGAATCATTATGCGGGAATGCTTCAGTGCAGATCTTTTTCCTTTTTTACCAGCTGTCAAAAGAACGGCTCCCATTGAGGCAGCCATTCCGGTACAGATAGTTGCAATGTCGGCAGAGATGTATTGCATGGTATCGTATATTCCCAGTCCTGCATGTACTGAACCTCCAGGAGTATTAAAATAGATCTGAATATCTTTTCCGGGATCTGCTGAATCGAGATAGAGTAACTGTGCCTGAATAATATTTGCAACATAGTCATCAATCGGCAATCCAAGGAAAATGATCCTGTCCATCATAAGACGTGAAAAAACATCCATTGAAGCAACATTTAATTGTCGCTCCTCAATAATTGTCGGTGATATATAACTGTCATTATAAATGGTAGCAAATTTGTGCAAGCCTGTACTGCTTAGCCCACGCTTACTTCTAGCAAACTTTCCAAAATCATCAAGAATATTCATATTTTCAGCTTTAAAAATTAACAGACAAAGATAGTAAAATATAAATTATCACTTTGAAACTGTAATCAGGATTCAAATAGCTTATTAAATTCTTCAACTGTAATATCCTTGGTTTCAAGCTTAACCAAATCCTTCATAAGCGCAATGACCTTTTCTTCAAGAATTTTATCGGCTATTCTCTTTGCATCCTCTTCTCTTTTAAGAGTTTCTTTTGCATAATTAGCAATCTGTTCATCTGTTGCATAGAATAAGCCATACTGCTGGAACTGGTACCTTGTTATATTTTCAGCCTCTTTTTGCAGTTCTTCTTCACTGATTTTTACTTCATTATCACGAGCGACTTTGTTACGTATCAGTTGCCATTTAAGATCCTTTCTGAAGNTGTCAAATTCTTTCTCGATCTGCTCTTCGGTGGTTTTTTCATTAACACGGAGAAGCCATCTTTTCAGAAACTCTTCAGGCAANTGAAAATCAGTTTTTTCCATTGCCAGGCTTTTAATATCAATCATGAGTTTATAATCGCTTTCACGTTTCAGGTTAACAGCAATCTCCTCCTCAATCTTCTTCATAAATTCCTCTTCAGAGTTAACAACTCCTTCTCCATATATTTTGTCGAAAAGCTCTTTACCTACAACAGCAGGAAAAAATCTGCTTATATCCTTAATNGTAAACCTGAAGTTTCCGTCTAAGTTTTCGACCTCTTCCTTCTTTTTATGGAGTATGCCGGCTATTTCAGTATCATTAGGGTATGCTTTTTTAATGTCGAAGTCAATAGCATCGCCGATATTTTTCCCGATAAATTCTTTTTTTATTTTTTTATCTTTAATAATATCTATCCCAAGAGATGTTTCATCGACTGAAGGTCCGGATGGCACAACATTTCCATCAACATCAATAGCTTCAATTTTTCCTTTAATTACATCTTTCTCTTCAGTCTCGTCGGCTTTCCTCAGTTCACCATACCTGCGGGTATAGTTTCCCAGGTAATCGTTCCTCATCTTTTCATCGATGACAATCTCATACTGGCTGACCTTGTTTTTTTTGGAAAGTTTAAGTTCAAATGCAGGTGTCAGTCCAATCTCAAATGAAAATGTAAAATCCTGCTGGGTATCGAAATCAAATTTTTCCTGTTCGTCGGCCTTTGGAAGGGGATCTCCAATAATATCAAGTTTTTCGTCGGTAATATATTTCTGGATGCCTTCTGATACAACTTTATTGATTTCTTCTATCAGAGCAGCTTTGCCATACATTTTTTTAATAAGTCCGATCGGAACCATTCCCGGCCTGAATCCTTTTATTGTTGCTTTCTTCCTGTAATCTTTCAATACAGTTTCAACCTTTTCTTCATAATCGGGTTTATCGATCTTAACCTTTAATACGGCATTCAGGTCGTCGATGTTTTCTTTAGTAATATTCATTTTACTTGTGTTTATTGCCTAGTTAAAAAAACCGCCAAAACCCACTTTTAAGAGGTTACGGGCGGCCTGACATTTTTGTGCGGATGAAGGGACTCGAACCCCCACGTCACGAAGACACAAGATCCTAAGTCTTGCTCGGCTACCAATTACGACA
>JGI20214J51088_10001874_pt1 | contig 14226 bp, 29 predicted proteins | sample WetSurMetagenome_FD_51088 | JGI IMG/M metagenome (IMG submission 51088) | reverse complement strand
ATAAAGCGCTTGCGTGACTTGCGTGTTAAGTTAGTAGCATCAATTATAGCATAGTCTACGCGACTTGTCAAGGCTTGGATCAATCTACGTTCAGCCTCTAAAAACGCGATTCGACTGACAGACTGGTCGTCCTCTCCCGATCCATATTCACCACGTAACTGATCTGTGCTAATAACTTCTATGTAACCTTCTAAAGTATCAAGTAAATGATTGGCGTAAGATGACTTACCACTTCCTGCTACTCCAACCATTAGAATTACAGTTGACATAATTATCCTTCCATAAACGATAAGATGTGTGCAACTACATCTACGCAAAAACCATTACCGATTGCTTTATAACGAGCTGTATCAGACAATCCACCGGTATAGTTTTCAGGTAAGGTTTGCAGTAATTCACATTCTACCGGAGTAAAACGTCGGTACACCTTATGCACCCGATCAATTAAGACGTTATTAGGAACTCCCTTATGATAGTTAGCTGTAACCGTAGCTGACTTAGGCTTGTCTGAATCTGAGTGATAGCCATAGTCCCATTTGTTACGACCTGTTGCATCCACACGTGACATATAAGCAATTGCAGTTTCACTATAAAGATACTTCGGATCAAACCAGTCAATTAGTACGTCACGTAATAGAATATGACGATCTTCTGGCTGTGTAATATTAGGAATATTAGTCCAATAAAGTCTACGCCGAGATTGTGCTGACACTAAAGCGGCGTCAATCATAATAGGTTCTACACCTAAATACTTGGTAATTATTCTGCGATCCTTAGTTCGCATACTATTGACATTTTCAAGTACCCAATATTTAGGTTTAGTCTCTTCTAATATACGCAAATATTCAAAAAACAACCCACTTCGATCACCGTCCAAGCCTTTACGAGTTGGGCCAGCAATTGATAAATCCTGACAAGGACTTCCACCAATTAATAAATCGAGTTCACCTTGAAAAGAAACCTCACAAACATCGCCTATCTGACGAGTGTGCGGCCAATTACGAGAAACAACCTGCATTACTTTTCGGTCAATTTCAGACGATAGATAGACTTCTGGCTCTATATTTAACCGTGAAAGGGCTATCCTTGCCCCCGATAGCCCATCAAATAAACTTAAAACTCTCATGTTAAACCATTTTCCTCAATATACCTTTGAAGTTCTGCACGAGCTATTTCCTGCGTATCATATGGCCCAATACGGTATGCCCAAGTTTCATCCCAAAAGAACCATTTCTTTAGAGTGGGATCATATACAACTGGATCAGACCAATACTTCAATGCGTTCATAGTTCTCCTATTTAGTGGGCTTGGTAAGATTTGCACCTACATTGATCTAATTACCCGATACCCCCATCGTCGAAGGTCGGGATACAAACCCATGTGCGGGTAGCGAGATTTGAACTCACAACTTCTGCTTGGAAGGCAGACGTGTTACCATTAGACACTATACACGCAAAGGAACACCGGTGGGTATGTATCCAATTACACCACTACAGCGGCTTACGCCTGTTTACCGTAGAGAGGATTCGAACCTCTAACACCCACCAAAGACCACTGTGAGAATCGAACTCACCCTAACGATTTTGCAGATCGCTACCCACGCCAGCAGATTCAGAGGTCATAAAATCTCTTGAGATTACAGAGAGTTGATAGTGTGCCTTTCATTGCCGTATTAGTTAGCAATTTATCCACCTAGATTGCTCTAGGTAACACACCGATCACAGCAACTAACGGTTGCCATTCGTATCGCTCATGACTATCTCAGCAGTTACTCTATCTATCCAAGACTGCCGTCCTGACTAAACCCTTGCGAGGTACTAGACTTTTCACTACCAAGTAGAACTACCTTGCGAGTAGTTCTACCCCCAATTCCTTACGGTTGGGGATTAGTGATCTTTAGTTCAAGAGCGCCGGATGAATTTGGCTTTGTATACGCATAATGTATGTGTCTATCTTGAACGACGCCCATCCGGTTTGGTTTCGATCCTTTTGAGATCAAAATGCCAAACGCCGTTCTGTCATTTCCCAATGACGGTGTTTAGTCTTTCGACTAAACACTAGATACGGCAGTTGCTTAGTTGGGCTAAGCTCCCACAAGTATCTCAGAGATTTCCTATTCCACTAACCGCATCCAGCCGATAGAACTGTGAGCGATCAGCTACCCTCTGCCACTTGGCCGTTGGATAGGTACTTTCTCGTGCTTGAGTGCGGTTCAACACCGGCCTTACGGCTTTATCACCATTGCTGGTCTTATCTAACGAGCTCAAGCGCCCGTACATCCATATATAATAAGATTACTATAATGTAATCTAGTGCCGAGGGAGGGGGTCGAACCCTCACGCTTTTTAGGGGCGCAGGATTTTGAGTCCTGTGTGTCTGCCATTTCCACCACCCCGGCAAAAAGGAACTTTTGTCTATAGATTAGACTATACTAATCTACCAGTACGGGATTCCACCGCTTGTATAGGCGCAGTTCCCAATGATCCACANAGCGNGTGCTNTATCNCGCAAGCCAGCACAGAATCAAACTGTTTTGTGNGTCACTGATGTCAATATTATACCACTAAATTCAAAACTTGTCAAGGCCAATTGAAGTCAGAAACAGATCAAGTTGAAGTTCTAAGCGATCATCTTCTAGGAAGAACATATCGCCTGTATTACCTGTTACATTTACCAACAACTGCCCTAAACGCCAATCTGGATACCGTTTCCAAATACGCAGAATCTTTTCTTGAATCCGTGCAATCCGTTCCCATTCACGCATAGTGATCACCCTCTATTTTTTCTACCTTTACCTCTATTTAATCCTAAGCTGACACTGAGACTTGAACTCAGAACCCCCTTATTACAAGTAAGGAGCTCTACCATTGAGCTATGTCAGCGTCCACTTTACGCACCACCCTAGCAGGTCTACAAAGTGGGAAATGTCCCGCAAGCTTTTCTATGCTCAACTATACAATGCTAGTTCTATGAAAAGCAACAGTCCACATGCCAGTACCCTTAGAGAGACTCGAACTCCCAAAGTTTCGTTCGTAGCGAAGTGGTTTATCCATTAGCCTATAAGGGCATTGCGCGGTTCTATGCTCACCGGAGTAAGTTCTATGTACCGCAAACAGTCCACACTCAAAATTACCTAATTCTAATGGGTGCGCCTTCAAAAGCTGCTTCACTAAACTCATTAGCAACAATTAAAACACATACAACAAGCACTAAAAGCATACCCAAGCTTGTAAGTGGGGCAGACCCACCCGCACGAAATTTCTCACCACTTAATCTACCAAGAACTATGAGTATTAAACTAATACCCATGATTATCATGGTGATTGGAAATGGCGAACCATCAACTGCCATACAAAACCTACTTTCCAGTATTTAGACGGGAGAAATATCCTGTCCAAATCTGAGCACGTAGTTCACGAGGAAGTCCCTGAATGGCGTAGCTCAAAGCTGTCTTGCGACCAACTTCCTTTGAGAAACGGTCAAGCTTTGAACAGGTAGCGACGCCCTCAAGCACTTCGACACCATCGAACAAGGTCACATACGCATGAGTAACTGTGCGATGCTTCTTGTCAGTCGTGTAACCGAAGCTCAAGTGAACCGAACCACGATCTGTTACAATGTCCATGTTCTTATCCTTTCAAGAATTTTATAGTACATCTTTCGATTTGACTGATACAACTAGGTAGCCCGACTGAGAATTGAACTCAGATTGCAACCATAGCCCCACGATGCACCGCTTATAAGACGGCGGGGCATATCGGGCTGATTAGTCCGAAGTAAGGGATTTGAACCCTTGTCTCCGCATTCACAGTGCGGGATTCTAGGCCACTGAACTAACTAAGGCGTTTTAACGTATCTACTAACAACCACTCATGCGCGTCATCTAGCCGACACTCAAAGTCATCTAAAATAGACGATACAGTTTTATCCTTATTAAATGAATAAGATTGGTGTCTAGCTAAATACTCTTTGAAGGAATCGTAACGGTTATGATAAGATATATTGCTCTTATGTAAATTACGGGCATGGATTGTAGCGCCATTGCCACCAGCACCACGAATACCGTTCCATTCACCCAAAGCATTTAAGCGTTCCATTAAGGTCTCTGCACGGGCCATTAACTTATGATAACGTTCTCTATCTGTCATTTATGGTTTCCTAAGTTTTAATTTGTGAATTTGCTAAACAACCAAATAAAAAAGCGTGTACCAATATAAATTACTAAAACAATGAATATAATTAGACATACAGCAAATATTATATTTACAAGCGCATTTAATACATATAGGAACATTCTTTATCCTTCCAAAACGTATGGTGGCGTGTCGGGGATGCAGGAGTCGAACCTGCTACCTCACGCTTCCAATGCGCGTATGCAACCAAGTACACCTATCCCCGAAGTGGCAGAGTTGTATATAGAGAGTCTGCCTCGCTCTACAGACACCATATGCCCTGTCTGCTAGGCTACTTAAATATTATAACACACTTTGTAAAGTTTGTCAAGTACCCCTAGAGGGATTTGAACCCCCATTGATCCGTTATACGCCTACTGTTTAGAACACAGTGCTAATATAGGGGCATTTTGTCTATTGCTAGACAAGATCGTTTAATCTTTTTAAGAACTCAAACCTTGCTTGCTGAGGAAGCCAAGTTCCCACAATCTTAAAATTCTTTATTCGTTTGCCGTCTATATTCCAATCATCAACCTTTACACTTGGTAATAAGTAATCAACCTCATGTAGTAGTAGTGCGGTATCTGCACTTTTAATAATACTTGGCATTTCTGTACTGAGATGATACTTAGTAAGGATGCACCGCATGATGTTGGCTTCAATAGCACGATAGTCCGGTAAAAGACTCTTTAATGGCGTTGATACGTCACCAATAAAAGCTTCTGAGGCATCGTGTAACAATCCCCATAACCTATACTCAAGCGGTAGAACGTCATGTACGTGACAGCAATGCTGTGCTACGCTATAAAAACGGTCGGTATGTCCAGTATAGCGACAAATGTTACTTAAACCATGAGCAATGTCATTACTTGTAAACTCATCTGGACTTGGATGAAGAATATGAAAGCTTCGTCCACTACCAAGTGCAATATAGGGATTTTTAGGATCGTACTTTCCCATTAGGGCCACCTTTCATACAAATCGCCACTAAGATACACCACAGCGTTGAGCATACAAAAATATCCGTAAAAGACATGCCAAGATCGACAAAATAATTTAGTACTGCTAACCCTGCTGCTTCAAGAAACCAAAAAATCCAAATCTTTTCCATTCCCTTTCTCCATAGCGCCCCGAACGGGACTTGAACCCGTGATTCCCCAAGTGACAGTCGGGAGTCTGTTCCAGACCAGACCGCCGGGGCATTTGTTAAAACACATCGCACCAATCATAAGATTCCACATGAACGTGACGTTTATACACGTCTTTAGGTTTGCGTCCGTACTTCCGTTCTTTATGATCATAACAACGACCACAAACGGGGCACTCGTGATGATAAAACTTATACCAATACTTACGCGTTTCTTTCATGTAACTTATTCCTTAAAAGAGTCGTGTGTTTCCAGTGCTTTGCGTTTGTTTGAACGTGGTGCGGTCGAACATACTTTCCAATTAAGAGATTCCACCAAGAAGGTGTTATACCTTGTGTAGTACGAACCACATACCCTTCATGCTTAGTATAATCAAGTGTGTTACCATAAAGTTCAATGAAGGACGCATTAAATTGTCCTCGCATAATGAACGGTACACTCATTATACCACAGTCCTTAAAAACTGTCAAGGTAGAGTCCCAATCCAAACAATAATCACCGTCCCATACCGAGAAACCCATAAAATAATCTGGAAGATCATCGTATGGAATTGAGTGCTTAATATACAGACATTCGCCACAAATCCGGTAATTTTCAGGTATATAGTAGCGTCTCTGTGACCAGTAGTTTTTCACCCAGTCTTTAGATACGTGCCCGTCATCGTCTAAACTACGTCCATGTATATAATTACGGTACATAGTTATATTTTCGCCATCCATCTTTTCAGTAACGACGACTTCATGATGCTTAATAAAGGAAGTATCCATCACTAGATCGTTACTATCAATAGTTGGACTCCACGGTAAATAAGGTGTGTGCGGATATTTATATAAAGTAGACATAATTTCACCTTCTAGCGGGGAGTGTAGGATTCGAACCTACGGCCAGCTTACGCCAGCGCCTCTTTAGCAAAGAGGTGGATTAAACCGCTTTCCTAACTCCCCATGCAGTGGGGGGAAGGTCGAAAACTGGCGAACAGTTACCATCACACACGCCAGCCGCGTTCCCTAACGAGGTCATCGGGCACGACACCGACTTTGTGACCCCGGATGGCTTCGATCCTTTCGGAATATCGTTGCCTTCCCCTTTGTACCCTCGCCGGGACTCGAACCCGGATTAACTGATTAAGAGTCAGCTACACTCGTCCATTGTGTTACGAAGGTATTATTTACGCTTGCTTTTAATCGTGATTACAATGTCCAATAGTAGTCCTGCAATTAATGTAATTGCAACACCACAAATAACCCCATAGATAAAATAAAGTTCCATTGTTTCTCCTGTGCACCTTGAGGGATTCGAACCCCCGACCTTCATCTTGTAAGGATGTTGCTACTAACCGCTGAGCTAAAAGTGCGTTATCGTCTCTGCCGTTCCAATTTAAGTCTTGTGTGACGGCTACCTTAGACCTTGTCATCTTAGAGACGAAGTACCGAGTAGTAGAATTGAACTACTGACTTCCCCCGTATCAGAGGGGCGTTCTAACGGCTGAACTAACTCGGTATAGCAGTATTATACTACTAATTTCCATTCTTGTCAAGGGGCGTTCTAAAAATCTTGTAAATGATTATAGCTTCCACAAGCCAGATTGCAATGCCGTATGGAAACGTAATGAATCCTAAGACGCACATGAAAAACATAAACATTGCAAAACATGCCCCAAAGCCTTTTGCTACTTGCATGTAATCTCCTAGTGAATAGTATTAATTAATACTACCACGACTACTATAATACAGACAGCTAATCCGATGATCTGCGGTCTGAATGATTTACATCCATCACCACTTACACAGTGACCAGTCTGACTTGAATGATCCGTAAATGGATGTCCACATTTACAAATCAAAGACGAAATGCCCTTCATAAAAACTCTCCTAACTTTAGCTCCGGTGGAAGGAGTCGAACCTCCAACTTCTTGATTCAGAGTCAAGCGTCTTGCCATTTCGACGACACCGGAATATTTTAATGGTGAAACCACGAGTCAAGTTTAACAAATCCCAAAATACAACCTACTAGCAATGCTACTAATATAAGATCAATTAAAGTATTCATTAGTCTGCTCCTATAGTGACCCCGGCGAGAATTGAACTCGCATTTCCACAGTGAGAGTGTGGTTACCTTGTCCGTTAGTAGACAGGGCCATGTTCGCCAAAATTCTTGGCGAAACTTTATTAGTTTTTCTCCACCGGTAGATTTAGAGGGTTCTCAGGATCAGGAAGTGGTAAAACACTTAATGGTGATCCTGCACGAGTCTCTAAGTTTAATTCATGTACAATTTCAGGTGCTACGTATTCCTGCTTATCACTCATTACTTGCCTCGATTAATACGCCGACTATGTTTTGCCATTAGGCGACGGATTTTCTTCCAACGTCGATAATCCTTGCGAAGAGTTTTTGCCCCAATCCTAGTAGTTTCCATCTTTAATCCTTTATTTAAGGGAAATTAGTTCTGTGATAATTTATTCACAGTCTACCCCTATAACCGTTAATCTATGTATTGTTTTCTCAAAGCCGATGGTTGTATCATATCCGGCAGCTGCCCACACTGCAATATCTGGTCGCATACCAATGAAGTTGCATTTAGGAAACCTAGTTTCCGGGTGTCTAGCAATTGTTTCAAGCACTTCTTTACGTACCATTGAGGATACTTTAGAAAGTGGATAATTCCCAATTGCCCATCGCCAATCTGTTAAGTTGTCACAACCAAGCCGTTTCACGTCCCTAATAATTTGTTCGGTCATGAATTGAAATACTTCTGGACTTTGCATTGCCCCAGTTTCATGCTGAACAATCTTAGAAATCGTATTGATGCACCGCTCAGTAGCCCATTTCGGCCACCTTATTACAGGTTCATCTTCCTTTGCGTATGTAGTTGTAGGTGTTGCCATTATAGCAACAATAAGAACTGCAAATATGAATTTTCGCATATAGTGCGGGTTGCCGGGATCGAACCGACCTCTCCGACTCGGCAAGCCGGGGCACAACCACTATACCAAACACGCAGTAAATCTTACGAGTGATTACGAGACGAAAATATACTAGACAAAATGTAAATGCAACCCAAGGCAAGCGCTAGTACCACAAAAGCTGCTAACAAACTTGATAAGGTCGTCATAACAAATGTTAAAATACTCATTCTATTTATCCGTTATAAGGAATCCAAATCGCTGTTGGGAGACGTTCGTATTGACCTTTACGAAGCATGACTTTGACCTTCTGACGCGCCGACTTTTTAGCATGACGAACTTTATAGCGTTCCCATTTGCTATGATGTCGCGCCCATCGACAGTACCGACAATTGCACATCCGAAGTTTCATGAGAGTCCTCCAAAGTTGAACACTCACCCGTTCGTGGGTCGCATAAACGGTCGCCACGGGTGCAGAGCTTCCGGCGTGTTTTTGTGAGGATTATTATTTACTCACTTTGTATTAAGCTGTTCCGCGACTTCCACAGCCAGTGGGCAGAGAGGGATTCGAACCCCCAATGTTTCTTAGTGTGCCGGATTTACAGTCCGGTGCAACTCCACCATCGTTGCCGTCTACCCTTATGACGCCGATAAAATTAGTATGCCTACTATAACCAAAGTACATGCTAAGGCAAACAGAGAACGAGGCGCTCGGCCTTGACAAGCATCTAACACTTCATACATTGCCCCACATAATACCCCGAACGTGAATAAGGTCGTTCCATAACTCATACTACTGCTCATAGTAAAAAACACAGTAATAGTAAGTACCAGAATGAAACAAAAAACAAGTCCACGTAATTTTCGCATATAGATTACCTTTTAGAGCGGGGAGAGCTGGATTCGAACCAGCGAGAGGCTCATCACCCCTACTCGTTTTCAAGACGAGCGCAATCGACCACTCTGCCATCTCCCCAATACTTAATGGCGCTGATACTTATAATAAGCCTCTAAAGCCAATCCACCAAGCGCACCGACAATTACCATGATGGGTAATACAAATGGATAGAGCGGATTATAAATACTAATCCTTGGCATAATTGCTACGCCAATTATAAAACCTACGCCAGCAAAGATTAAAACTCGCATATCAGCCTCCATAATAAGTTAGTGCCGCCCCTCAGAATCGAACTGAGATTCCCTGAGCTTCAATCAAGTGTAATACGCTTTATACGAAAGCGGCAATTCTCACGCCAGTTAGCTTTGTCTACGTCAGAGCCGTGAGCTGCGCTGACTGAGTGCCGAAGAGAGGACTCGAACCTCCACGCTTTTTAGGGCATCTGCTTCTAAGGCAGGTATGGCTACCAATTACACCACTTCGGCATAAACAACAGTAGGGGATATGCACTTGTTTAACTAGCTAAACTCCACCAGCTCCCTAGACAATGGCTGTATACAGCCGGATATTGTCGTGCCTCACCTGTTGTATATTCTAATTATACCACATCTTTACTAACGTGTCAAGAGTGGAAGTGCGGAGAATCGAACTCCGATCTTTGCTGTGCAAAAGCAGTATAATCCCGTTATACTACACCCCCATGAGCAAGAGCGGCAAGACTCGAACTTGCTATATGCCAGTTTTGGAGACTGGTAGCTATCCACTTTGCCATCGCCCTTGTACTACTTAGTCATCTTTTCTATTAAGTAATCCAAATAATTTTAGTACGGTTCTACCAACTTTTTCTTCGTGAGATTCAACGACCTTACCTGAACCATGTGGGCCAGTCAAGCCGTAGATAAACATGGCAGCTAAAATAATGAACAATAATCCACCGGGATCAATACCAATATTCATGGTCGTCTACTCCGCATTCCCCTCTTACGTCTGTGCCAACCTACTCGATGGGCAATAAAAAATACCCCTAATACACCTAGAGACGGTATAATTACAACTGCGCCTCCCTGTATCAAAACTGTAATCTGAACCATTATATTTTGATCCATATTAACTCCGTACCTTATTAAAGATTAATAGCTCCAACGGGTGGACTCGAACCACCAACGAGTTTCCTGCCGCATTAACAGTGCGGTGCGATGCCAATTACGCTCTACGCTGGAATAAACTGGGGGCAAAAAATAGCCCCCAATAAGTTACAAAATATTCACCTGAATCAAACGATCAGGTTTAACTCCGCCTTCCATACCTGATTCACCGGCAACTGGAATAAGTGTGTCTGATGGGTTACCATCTTCCATTACTGCAAAACGTGGACGACCAGGACCAATTGTCCCGTCCTCATTTGGATGTTTAACCCATGCCTTAGCACCATCGATCTTTAAGATCAAGTAATTCTGCCCGTTGTTAGCTGTTACAATATCGCCCACACTAGCAAAGGGAATGACTGGCAAAATCTTTTTACGTGGCATTGCTTACCTTTCCTATATTATACCATATCTAGCTTAGTTTGTCAAGCTCGATATATTCTTCGGCCTTCTCAAATGATGACACTAAAGCGTTCATAAACTCGTCTACATTATCAAAAGCCTGTGTGTCTGTTACTTCCTCAGTAGAGTTCTTCTCACTATTATAGCTCTCAACATTGAAAGCGTACCGTGGAAGATTACCCTCTTCAACATTCACCGTAACATTGATTCTAAGTGCCTTGAACATTTTAGATACTCCGCTTGGTAAATTTACTCTGCGTCTCTAAACAATCGTGTAATTTATGTAGGATAACTACGTCAATCTTATTGTGATCCAAAATATACTTCATCGACTTAGGGTCACCTAAAGCAGCTCGAAGCCAAATGTCGCCTTCAACATGGTTCTTTCCTGCAATACCAAATAACTTGGTAGCTGCTTCCAAACTAGAACGGTTTAGCTTTAGCTTTGATTTAACAACGTAGTACAAATCAATATGTTTAATTTGTCCCATATTAAAGAAACCTAGTTGGTTAGCGTAGGCTCTAGTTCTAATAAAAGGAATATCAAATCCTGTACCATAGTAGGTTACTACGCAATCAAATTGTTCCATAGCTTTCAACAGGCTTTTAACAATTCGACGATCAAAGTGTCCACTATTAATATCGGCACGAGTAATACCATCACTCAATACCTTACCTGATTCACGATCTTCGATTGACCAACTCAACATATAGCCAAAAACAGCGTCAAAGCGNGTAGTCTCAATATCCAGATAGCCTGTTCTAACCTGTTTCCACCACTGTGCATCGTCAATAAGCTTACCATTCATGAAACATTGTGGGTGTTCANTCTCAGTGTGCCGATGTTTACATCTAAGTTCTTTTTTAGTCATATTAAATAGTTCCTGCCAAATCCTCTATTGATAGATAGTTGTTTGTTTTGCGGCGATGTCGTCGTTCTCTGTGTTCACTAGCAATTAAGAAGCGTAACCACGGCGCTTGAAGTTGGTCGTTGTACTGTTCCCAATGTTCTTTACACAAAGCATTATGTCCTATTCCAATTTGCTTATCGCAAATACAGCACCGTTTCATAGACCTTCCTCCAAATACGAAAGTATACGACGATACCGCGTCTGAACTGATCTTCGGTCAATACCGAGAATCTGAGCAGTTTTTCTAAAACTATAGCCAGACATAATCGAATCTACAATTTCTACATCAATTGTATCAATCTTTTGCGATTTTAACAACGAGCGTAAGGTCAAGTAAATATCGAGTGAAGATTGATACTCTTCGCTATCCGGGGGATATTCTCGATTTTGATAATACTGCCGTAGTTGCTCCTCAATCATACTCATGTAATGCCTACTCGCTTATTAGAACTGAGGGTTTGAAAGACTGAAACCTGATCGCGCATATTCAAAAGTAATGCTCGATTTTCGTCAATTAATTTCTGTAACTCAGCTAATTGTACTGTTAAATCATGAATATGTTTTGCATCTTCTGGTGTATTACCAACCACCGAAACTACGCGATCAATGTACGTTTGTACAGGCGGCTTACCATTTACCCAAAACTCTTTATTCTGATAAGCCTGTCGTACACACTCGGCAATATAGGCATCCATCTCGTCCTTTACCATGTGTGCTTGTAAACGCGCAGTTGATGAAGCCACTGCAACCGTGTTCATGTCGTCAAAATCTGGCAATAAATCTTCTAAGTTATTATTCGCCATTCTGAGCCTTTTCTGTCATATATTTATCTAACATTGCTACATACTCGGTGTATAGTTCTTCAATGTCAGCCATTAACTTGTTCCACGTATCAAAGTTAAAACAAATTAACTTAGCTGAACCTAAATCACCACCAGTAACACTGTCAAACTTGAGTAATAAACATGGATATTTATTATCTAATTCACATTGAGCACGGTTCTTAGTTAGCCACTCTCTTAAAATAGTGATACGTTTAGAAGTACCATAACCAAACTTGTTTTCAGCCTTGAAAGCCTTTTTAAACCAAGGGTACTTACCATCTACATCACCCGTTAAGTAAGAAAGGTGAAGATTTGTACCAAGTGCTCCTGAGCCGGGAATCCGTTTCCATGCNCCNCCATTAACTGAAAGTTCGGCGGCGGACTCGCGTTCAAACCGACTGCCTTTATCTTTTTGTTTACTTGCCATTATTACATACCTAAATAATCGGTTGTTTCTCCTCTAAAGATCATAGGTAACGTGCCGATTGGCCCATTTCTATGTTTAGCAATGATTAATTCGGCCATACCTGCATTACTAGGAGTAGGATTATANACTTCCTCACGATATAAGAAGTTTACAATGTCTGCATCTTGTTCCAACGAACCGGATTGACGAAGATCAGAAAGTATTGGACGTTTATCATTGCGCTGTTCAACTGAACGGTTTAGCTGTGACAACATTAAAACTGAGATATTGCTGTCCATTGCTAGATTCTTCAATGATCTAGAAATGAGCGATAATTCTGCTGTTTCATTTTGGGCATCGGTCAGTAATAATTGAACGTGGTCGAGTGCCATAATCTGCACGCCCTTAGTTCGTACCATTTTGCGGGTACGAGTTAGTATATCATAAATATCAATGGCAACTTCATTTTCNATATAGAATGGTAGAGGCTTAATTCGNTTCATAGCGGCAACAATCAAATCATATTCAGNCTGGTTCAATTGCCCNTTTCTAATCTTAAGCAAATTTACNCCTGATTCCAAAGCCANCATACGCTGAATTAATTGAGATTTGCCCATTTCTTTCTCAATTAAGTAGATTGGTATTCCCCTCTTTGCAACATTCATGAGCATTTTAACAGCCAATGCTGTCTTGCCCATACCGGGACGACCTCCTAGAATAATCAAGTCAGTCGTTCTAAATCCACCAGTTAAAGTATCGTAACCCTCATAACCTGACTGAACGCCGACCTTGGTTGGGTCTTTCATACGTTCGTTCAAGTCTGTGAGTTCTTGTTCAACCAAGTCCTCAGCTGAATTAGTTGAGGCTATTCCTTCATCTGCAAATACGGTATCTACTTCGCGGAGTATACGCTCTTTAGCAACTTCTACTTTGATATTAGGATGGTAACCTGTATCAATGCAGATTTGGCCCAAGTTTATGATGGCGCGTAAAGTATAGGCCGATCTTAATAAACCATTATAAAATTCAACGTGTTCGGTGGAAAAATCACTGCTACGAAAAGTAGCAAGAAATTCTACTCCACCAACTTCGTCTAACTTATTAGACGTTCGTAATCGTTCGGTAATAGACAACATTGTAATTGGTTGTCCATCAACGTATAAATCTTTAATTACCTTTGCTATCTCTCGATACTCAGGCTTGTAAAAGAACGCTGGATTTAATTCAAAATTGTATAATGTGTTAGGATCAGCAAGTACCGCACTAAGTAATGATCTTTCTGCTCCAATGTTGCTAGGCACTGTTAAATTGTTTAATAGTTGTGCCACTCTATAAATCCTCTCGCCCAACCAAAATGACCCCGGTAGTAGACACTGCTTGTAACATTTTAATCAAACTAACGGTCTGTGTCATTTCC